>ENA-ORSL01001226-ORSL01001226.1-human-gut-metagenome-genome-assembly--contig:-NODE-1226-length-22358-cov-5.261265_pt1 | contig 22358 bp, 18 predicted proteins | sample MGYA00242190_ERZ509157 | MGnify/ENA primary metagenome ERZ509157 (study PRJEB26280, sample SAMEA2338664) | human gut metagenome | biome: human gut; feature: human-associated habitat; material: faeces...
TGTAGTTAGTTTAATATTTAAAGAGTGGAAAATATTAGGGTTCTTAGGTAAAATATTTTCTATAATATCACCTATATTTATTGGTTGGTTCTTTGCTTGGTTATTAAATCCAATAGTAAAAAAATTAACTGAAAAGGGTATGAGTAGAATTTTATCTACAATAATTGCATATTTAGCAATGGTGCTTATGATTGTATTAATTTTGGCATTTACAATACCTTCTTTAGGAACGCAAATATCAGATATAGTAACTGCAGTTCCATCAATAGTATCAGATGTAAAAGAATGGATTAATAATATATTTGTTAAAATTTCTAATTTAAGTTTAGAAAATTTAGATTCAGTTAAAAATACATTTATGAGTAGAATAGAAACATTCGCTACTGATATTGAAACATCGCTACCAGAAATGGCAATGAATTTTGTATCTAGTCTTGCTAGTGGAATAGGTAAAATATTATTAAGTTTAATCTTAGGTTTCTATTTATTATTTGATTTTGATAAGGTAACAGCAGGATTTATAAGTTTATTTCCTAAGAAATCAAGGGGAGAAATAAGTTACTTATTAGAAAAGCTAAATGATTCATTATATTCATTTATTAGTGGAACACTATGGTTATCATTATTACTATTTGTTGTTTCAATTATAGGATTTTCAATTATAGGATTAAATGCTCCAGTGCTAATAGCATTTATATGTGTTGTTACAAATTTAATACCATATATTGGTCCTTATATGGGAGCAGCAGTAGCAGGTGCGATTGGATTTACTGAAAGTTCGACTATTGGTGTATTAACACTATTATTTATATTAGTCGTTCAAACTATTGATGGTAATGTGCTTCAACCACTTGTTATGAGTAAGAAAATGAATTTAAGTCCTATAACTATAATATTATCATTATTAATATTTGAATATTTATTTGGTATATTTGGTATGATTATTGCGACTCCTGCAGTGGCATTACTTAAAATAATATTCGTATTTATTGATGAAAAATATAATTTATTTGGATTTAGAGATAAAGATGAAGAATAGAAAAACTATTCTTTTTTTCTTTTTATTTTGTTTGACAAAGTATTACAAATAATATAAAATTGTTAATAGAATAGGTGGTTAGTATGAGAAAGAAGTTAATTAATGAATATGATGGAGTTTTATTAGGAGTTGACATAGTTTTCTATGTAATATTTATTATAATAGGAAGTATACTCTTGAAATTTCAATATATTGACTATGTAAATGCAACTGATTTTGCAGTACCAATATTTTATACATTAGGTTTTTTCTCTTTACTTGCATATTTTATTAATAGAAAACCTGATGATTATGAATTTTTATTCTTTGGTTTAATTAATATAATAACAGCAACATACATTTCTAATAATTGTGATTATTATAGTCAATATATATTAGGAGAAGCAATATGTGTTTATACTTTAGCAGTTGCTTTAAATAAAGGATTCTTTACTAAAGGACTAATAGAAAAAGATGACTATGATATGTTTCCAAAATTAATATCAACAATATTACTTACTATTTTAGGTGCATTTGTTTCATATCATTTTATTGAAGGCATGACAATTGAAAGCATGTTACTTGGGTATTATTTTATTGGATTTGGATTATTTGGATTATTAGAGCCATTGCTTAAGATAGTAATTAGAACTCCTGAAGTTAAAAAATATTTAGATAAAGTTTTATCAAATAAGATAGATGTTTCTAAAATTAAAAAAACTATTACTGGAAATAGAGAGAAAAAGCCTTTAGAAAATGATATGAAAAAATTAGAAAAGAAAACTAAAAAAGAGGCAACTAAAATTAAAAAAGAAACAGAAAGTAAAATATCTAAAGTTAAAAAACCTATTAAAAAAGAAATGACTAAGATTAATAAAAAGATTAATAAAAGCAAAAATAAATAATTTTGCTTTTTTAATGTTTTAATTTTTATTTCATATCATATAAATTAATAAGAGGTGAAAGTAATGGATATAATAAAAGTATCTAGTAAAAGTGTTTCTCAAAAAGTAGCAGGGAGCATAGCAAATTCATTTAGAGAAGGATGTAAAAGTGTTGAAATACAGACAGTAGGGGCAGGCGCAGTAAATCAGGCAATTAAAGCAATATCAATCGCAAGAGGTTTTGTTGCACCTTTAGGAATGAATTTAATATGTACTCCGGCATTTTATGATGTTATAATAGACGGTAAAGAGAAAACTGCTATTAGACTTATAGTAGAAGCTAGATAAAAGCTTCTTTTTCTTTACAATAATTTTAATATATTATATAATAAATATGTAAACATAATTCATGAGGTTTACTAGTATTAAAATGAGTAGTATTTGAATAGAAAGGGATAATATGAAAGAGATTTTAATGCAGTATAGAAGTGAATTTAAAAACAGTTGTATATTTGTAGTAAATAAAAATATTGTAAAGGTATTTGATAATGATTCTATATTAGTTGAATATGTTAGTAATATTGAATCTAACAAAGATATTGTTTCTTTTAGATACAAATATTTAAATGAAATATTAAAACTATGTAGGAAAAGAAAAATTAATTATATAGTTATCGATAGTGATATTAATTATCAAGTATATGATTATTACTTTACAGAATATAATAGTTATATTAAATATTTAAGTTTAGGAAAAATGTTTAATAAGATTAAAAGAAAATATATTATAGCATTAAATAAAGTATATGATGTTCCTAAAAATAAATATGATTTTTGATAAGTCTTATGACTTATTTTTTCTTATTTGAGTGTAAACAATCTTAAAATTATAGAAATAACTATGCAATTAGTGTATAATATTAAAGTAGATAGGGAGTGATTAAATGTTATCAACAACTATATTTAAAATAGCAACAAAAATATTAGATATATTAATTCTTTGGTATATTTTTTACCAAGTTCTTAAATATTCAAGAAATAATTTTAAACTTACTTTGATAGTAAAAGGAATAATTATTCTTGTTTTATTGAATTTTTTAAGTAAGATATTAAATCTTAATGCCGTAGGTATTATGCTTAAATATATAATATCTTGGGGACCTCTTGCTTTAGTCATAATATTTCAGCCAGAAATTAGAAATATTTTAGAAAGTATAGGTAGAAGTCAATTGTTAGGTAGACATAAAACTATGACAGTAGATGAACGTGAAAAGGTCGTATATGAGATTATAAATGCAGTAGATTATTTAAAGAAAAATAAAATAGGTGCATTGATTGTTCTTGAAAGAGATTATAGTTTAGCACAATATATAGAACCTGCGAATAAATTATATGCAGATATTAGTAGTGAACTTTTAATATCAATATTCTTCCCAAATAATCCACTTCATGATGGAGGTGTAATTATACAGGGAGATAGAATAACATGTGCAGGTAGTGTATTTCCAACTAGTACAAATCAAAACTTATCTAAAAGATTAGGTACTAGACATAGAGCTGCTTTGGGAATAAGTGAAGTAAGTGATGCGATTGCAGTTGTAGTAAGTGAAGAAACTGGAAGAATATCAATCGCAGTAAATAGTGAACTTAATTATAACTTATCATTAGATGATGCTAGAATGTTACTTATAGAAGAACTTCAACCTAAGAAAGAAATATTCTATGAAGCAGATCAAGAAAGTGAGAGTGATGAAGATGAAAAAACTACTAAATAGTTGTTATAAAGTCATTAAATCTATATTTAACTTTCTTTATAAAATAATAGATGTTATACTTATCACACCATTATCTAAAATATTATATTTTATTTCAGATAAGTTTGGTGGTAAGAATAGTGCTTTTGAAAAAGTAATTAATAATCCAAATTCACTTATATATATTTCTCTTATATTTGCGTTTGCTTGTTTTATAGCTATAGATACTAAAGCAATAAATTTAACTGAAACAGAATCTATTGTACTTACAAATCAACCAATAATTGCTGAATATAATGAAGAGGCATATGTAATAGAAGGTATACCTGAAAGTGCTGATATAGTCCTTATGGGTAGAAAAGGTGACCTTTATTTAGCAGAACAATTAGGTGAACACAAGTTAACACTTGATTTATCTGATTTAGGAGTGGGAACTCATAAAGTTGCTCTTAAATATAATCAACCAATAAATACATTAAGTTATAAACTTGATCCATCAAGAATAACAGTTGTTATTTATCCGAAAGTTAGTGCATCTAAAACTGTTACAGCAGATGTATTGAATGCTGATAAGTTAAGTGACACATTAGTTATTAGTTCTGTAACACTTGATAAAACAGAAGTAATAGTTAAATCTTATAAAGAAAAGTTAGAAAAGGTAGCAACAGTTAAAGCGTTAGTTGATGTAAATGCTCTTAATGCAACAAGTGCTGGTACATATAAGTTAGATAAAGTTAAGTTAGTAGCATATGATGAAAAAGGTACTGAACTTCCTGATATAGAAATAGTACCTGATACAGTTACTGCTACAGTAGTTGTAACATCTCCAAGTAAAGTTGTTCCAATTACAATAGTTCCAGTAGGTGATGTAGCAAGTGGTAGTGCTATTAGTTCAATAACATCAAATGTAACATCTGTAACATTATATGGTGATGAAGATGCATTAAGTAAAATTGATGATATTAAGATTGAAATAGATGTAAATGGTTTAAGTAAAGATAAGACATATCAACAAACAATAGTTAAGCCAAGTGGTGTAAAATCAATGTCAGATACAAATGCTACTATAAAAGTTAAGATGGAAACTGAAACATCTAAAGAATTTAAAGGAATACCAATAGTATTTGAAAATTTAGATACAAATAAATATAAAGTAAAAGCTAGCAGTGCTGATGAAACAAAAGTTGATGTAATAGTAAAAGGTGTATCAACTGTACTAAATAAATTAGAAAGCGAAGACATAAAAGCATATGTTGACTTATCTGATTTAACGGAAGGTGAATATCCTGTACCTGTTATGGTAACTGGTAAGGATTTAAAACTAAGTTATTCATCTAGAACTACTAAGATAAACATTATAATATCTAAGAAATAGGACTTATGAAAATAAGTTCTTTTTTTGCAAAAATTCGTTGAATGTCAATCATTTGTAAATTGACTAGGGAAACAGGGGGATGCTATAATGCAAGTATACTAAGTAAAGTAGAAGTAAAGGAGTAAGATAATATGAATAAAAAAGGTTTTACATTAATAGAATTATTAGCAGTAATTGCAATACTAGCAATACTAGTAATAATAGCATCACCAAACGTATTAAAAATTTATAATGAAGGCGTTATTAAAAGCATGCATATTCAAGAAGTACAAGTAAAAGATGCAGCTAATCTTTTTGTTGAAGATTATTGTAATTCTTCAATTGACCAAACTAAGATATGTCCAGAAAGTTATAGTACTCCTGTAAATGATAAAAAAACAGTTTGTCTTCAAGATCTTCAAAATAGTTCTGATAAATATATAGGTACTATTAAATATAAAAGTTCTGATTGTAAAGGATATGTTACATATTATTTAGATTCTGAAACAGGTGTTTATGAAAATCCTAAAACATTTTTATTCTGTGGAAAAGATAAAGACAATAATTATGAATATGTGACTGATAATGATTATGATTTTAAAGAATATTGTAAATGTAATGATGATGAAAAAATATGTGGTTCTTCTTATTCATTACTTTATGATGTTTTAAAAGATGAAAAAATGAATGGTGACCTAGTAAAAAAATACAGTGGTATTCATAGGGACTCGCTTAATATAGCTGGAGATAAAGATATATATTATTATAGAGCTGAAACAAATGATGATGTTAATAAAATACTAAATAAAAATAATGTGTTATTTGGAAATTATTGCTGGCAAATAATAAGAACTACTGATATGGGCGGCGTTAGATTATTGTATAATGGTGAGCCAAACGTTGTTGATGGTAAAAAACAATGTTACAATGATACTGTTATTCGTTCAATTGGAAAATCAAAATTTAATGATGGTTATGATTCTATTGGCTATGTTGGCTATATGTATAATAAAAATGAAACAAAAAAATATAAAACTAATTACAAAGAGATGACTTATATTTCATCTGGTAGTAATTTAAAAACTTACACTTATAAATATTCTAATGGTTTTGAATATAAAAATGGAAATTATTATTTGAAAAATGATATAAAAGAAACTTCTAATGTATCTCCTTCATCTATTGCAAATAGACATTATACTTGTTTTAGTAACTCAGATGTTTGTGAAAATGGTGAAATATATTATATAACGGGTCTTAGATTTGATGGTGATGATTATCATATATATTATATAATTTTGAAAAACGGAAATAGTGTTGAGGATGCATTAAATTCTATGATTAATAATGATAATGTTAATAAAGATAATTCAATAATTAAAACATATATAGAAGATTGGTTTGAAAAAAACATGTTAGATTTTGCTATATATTTGGAAGATAGTGTATATTGTAATGATAGAAGTGTTATTGATTATGGTAACTGGAATTCTAAAAATAATGTTACTGGATATGGTAGGGGATATGAAACTATAAAATTTAAAAATTATAATCTTAATGATGAATTGTATTGCAAAAATATTACAGATAGATTTAGCGTTGGTAATGATAAAGCTAAATTAAAATATCCTGTTGGTTTAGTTAGTCTTCCTGAATTACATTTACTTAAAAAAAGTGATACTACAAACCCTGCCAGAACAGGTTTTTATACTATATCACCATTGCGATATTTCATTTCTTCTGAAGTAGTAAGTGGGAATCTTTTCGGCAATAATTATTTTCAAGCACCTAATGGATACTATTTAACAGTTGGACTTTCACCAAGTGTTGAATCTTATGTTAAACCTATGATTACACTTAGTTATGATGCTGGTTATAGTGAGGGTAATGGTAGTGCTAATAATCCATATGTTATTTATACTAAGTAACTATAAAAGTTAAAAAATCTTAGAAAAAGTGCTGTCAAACATCTGTAAATTGACTAGGGGGGGGGTGACTATGCTATAATGCAAGTATACTAAGTAAAGTAAAGGTAAAGGAGTAAGATAATATGAATAAAAAAGGATTTACATTAGTAGAATTACTAGCAGTAATAGCAATATTAGCAATACTAGTAATAATAGCATTACCAAACGTACTAAAGATGTTTAATGATGCTAAAAAGAATACATTTATGACAGAAGCTAGAAAGATTTACAGTGAAGCAGAAAAAAAATATATTTCAAATCAAATGAAAGGGATTACTTTAACAACATATTCAGATGATAGTAGTTTGTGTGATGATGGTGTTACTGAATGTGAATTAGATCTGAGTGGGAGAACCGATATTAGTTATTTGATTAAAACTAACATGAATGGTAAGATTGTTTCTTTGTTTATTCGTGATAATAGTTATGAGGTTAATCTTGGAGATATGACTAATGAAATATATGCTACTGACATAGATTCCACAACTATTAAGGCTGTTGCTTCAATGAATGTGATTCCTAAGAAATGTCCTGATGGAACTTTAGCTGGAGATGTTAATGAAGATGGTAAAGTTGATTCGAAAGATCTTGATTTATTAAAAAAATATATAGCGGATAATAATATATCAATAAAAGGTGGAGATTATAATTCTGATGGTGTTATAAATGCATTAGATTTAATAAGACTAAAAAAATATATATCTGGATCTGATGTTGACTTAGCATGTTAAATTGAAATAAAAAGAAATTTTTATTTTGTTTTTGCAAAAAGTGCTTTACAAATTGAATATTATATTGTATAATCATTATCGAAGTGACCAAAGACAGTAAGTACAAACATAAATCTTACCGAGGAAACAACTATAATGACGATTATACAGTTTCCTTGTCATGAGGAAACTTTTTAATTTATGAAAGGAGACTATATGGCAAGTAAAGAGATTCTTAAACAAAAAGAAAATACTGTAAATGAAATAGCTAATAAGTTAGATAGTTCTAAAACATTCTTGTTGTTAAATTATCAAGGACTTACAGTTGCTGAATTTGCAGAATTAAGAAGAAGTTTAAGAGAAGTAAATTCTGATATAAAAGTTTATAAAAATACTCTTATGAATATTGCTCTTGGCAAAAAGAATATTGATTTAAACAATTATATGGAAGGTCCAAATGCTTATTTATTCTCTGATTCAATTATTGAACCAATAAAGGTTGTTAGTAAGTTTGCTAAAGATCACCCAGCACTAGAAGTTAGAGTTGGATATATCGATAGTGAAGTTGTTGGTACTGATGTAATTAGTCAATATGCAACTATACCAAGTATGGAAGGATTACTTACAATGTTTGCTGGTGGCTTAATGGAACATGTAAGAAACTTAAGTATAGGATTAAATTTATATGCTGAAAAGTTAGAAGAAGGAGGAAATAACTAATGGCAAAGATTGAAAACAAAGATATTATTGAAGCTTTAAAAGAAAAAACTATTCTTGAAGTTAAAGAATTAGTTGATATGATGAAAGAGGAATTTGGTGTTGATCCATCTGCTGTAGCTGTTGCTGCTGCTCCAGCTGCTGCTGAAAGTGAAGATGCTGGTGCTTCTACTAAAACAGTTGTATTAAAATCAGCTGGTACTCAAAAATTACAAGTAATTAAATTAATTAGAGAAGTTACTGGCCTTGGATTAAAAGAAGCTAAAGATATCGCTGATGCTGGTGGAAACATTAAAGAAGGAATTCCTGCTAGTGAAGCTGAAGAATTAAAAGCTAAATTAGAAGAAGTTGGCGCTACTGTTGAATTAGCATAACTTGTAAATAAGCCTTAATTTAGATTAAGGTTTTTTTGCCTATATAAGAAGTATATTTTTGAAAAGGAGAATTATATGAGTCATTACTTTGAAAATGATAAGAACTTAAAGAGTGAAGTTAGAGAATTAAGTTATAAATATGATTCTTCTTTTTTCATATTTTATAGTGATAATGGAGTATTCAGTAAGAAAGGAATTGATTACGGGAGTAGATTATTGCTAGAAACTTATTTAAAAAATGATAAAGATAGTAAGGATGTTTTAGATGTAGGGTGTGGATATGGCTTTTTAGGTATAATGATTGGTTTAATTAATAAAGCAAATGTAGATATGATCGATGTTAATAAAAGAGCTGTACATCTTACTAATAGAAATATTAAAAGATATAAAGATTTTAAAGGACAGGCATTTATTAGTGATGCATATGAAAATGTTACTAAGAAATATGACACAGTTATTACAAATCCACCAATTAGGGTTGGAAAGGATAAACTGCTAGAAATATTATTTGGTGCTTGTGAACATTTAAAAGAAAATGGAACCTTATATTTTGTAATTCGAAAAGATCAGGGTGCTCTATCTATTAAAAAGATTCTTGAAGAGTCTAAAAAAGTAGAGTTACTTGAAAAAGATAAAGGATTCTTTATATATAGTGTAAAGAATATATAAAAACATAATATTTTAATTAAAAAATTCTTGATTTATTGCATTATTGTATGATAATATTTTATATTGCAGTACATTTGTTTTATTATTAAAATTTGTGTTCTTTAAAAATTTAGGATTGGGGTGAAATAGTGGCATACAAAACAGTAAAATTTGGTGACCATAGAGAAAGAAGAAGTTTCTCAACAAAATATAGTACACTAGAGCTTTCAAATTTACTAGAAGTACAGAAAGACTCATTTGACTTATTTTTAAAGGAAGGAATAAAGGAAGTATTTGAAGATATTTTCCCAGTTGAAAGTTTTTCGGGTTCTTTATCACTTGAATTTGGTGATTATTATTTTGAAGAGCCTAAATATTCAGTTAAGGAAAGTCGTGAAAGAAAAGTTACTTATGCAGCTCCTTTAAAGGTAAAAGCGAGACTATTTATCAATGAAACAGGAGAGGTTAAGGAACAAGAAGTTTTCTTGGGTGATATGCCTTTAATGACTGATACTGCATCATTTATTATTAATGGTGCTGAAAGAGTAATAAACTCTCAATTAGTTATGGGACCATCTTGTTATTATAAGAGTGAAATTGATAAGAATGGTAGAAATATTATTTCAAGTGAGGTTAGACCTAATAAAGGTACTTGGCTAGAATATGAATTAGATGCCAGGGGTATTTTATATGTAAGAATTGATAGAACTAGAAAAGTTACAGTTACTACATTATTAAGAGCATTAGGCTTATCAAGTAATGATGAAATACTTGAATTATTTGGTAAAGATGAATACTTAATTAATACACTTGAAAAAGATTCAACTAAGAATACTGATGAAGCATTAATCGAAATATATGAAAAATTAAGACCAGGTGAACCTGCTACTCTAGATTCAGCTAAGAATCAATTAATAGTTAGATTCTTTGATAAATTTAGATATGACTTAGGTAAAGTTGGTAGATATAAATTTAATAAAAAACTTAATGTTATTGATAGATTATTAAATGCTAAATTAGCACAAGATATTAAAGTTGATGGAGAAGTTATATGCAAGAAAGGTACATTAGTTACTAAGGAAGTATTAGAGACATTAAAACCTGTATTTGAAGCTGGTTATGGTGTTAAAGAAGTAACTATTAATGAAGAATTAGATACATATAATAAAATCCAAGAAGTTTTAGTATATGCTAATGACGATAGTGGAAACATTGTTAAAATAATAGGTAATGATCAAACTATTGATACTAAGAGACTTACTATTTCTGATGTTTATGCTTCTTTATCATATTATATTTGTTTATTATATGGTATTGGTAAGTATGATGAAATAGATCACTTAGGAAATAGACGTGTAAGACAAGTAGGAGAATTAATTCAAAATCAATTTAGAATTGGTGTTGCTAGAATGGAAAGACAAATTAGAGATAAGATGTCTACTCAAGAAATTGATGCAGTTACTCCTAAGTCATTAATTAATATTAGACCAGTTACTGCTGCCTTAAAAGAATTCTTTGGTAGTAGTCAACTTTCTAAGTTCATGGAACAAATTAACCCATTATCAGAATTAAATGATAAGAGAAGACTTAGTGCATTAGGACCAGGTGGTTTATCAAGAGATAGAGCAGGTATGGAGGTTCGTGATGTTAATCCATCTCACTATGGTAGAATCTGTCCAATTGAAACTCCAGAAGGTCAAAACATTGGTCTTATTACATCACTTGCAAGCTATGCAAAAATAAATGAATATGGATTTATAATGACTCCATATAGAAAAGTAGTTGATTGTAAAGTTACAGATGAAATGGTTTACATGACTGCTGATGAAGAAGAAGATTATTATATTAGTCAAGCAACAATTGATGTTGATAAAAATGGTAATATAATTGAAGATAAAGTACCTGTTAGATTTGCTAAAGATAACTTAATTGTACCAAAAGAAAAGGTAGATTATATTGATGTATCTCCATCACAAATCGTATCTGTTACTACAAGTATGATTCCATTTATGGAACATGATGATGCAAATCGTACATTAATGGGTGCAAACATGCAAAGACAAGCTGTACCACTAATGATTACAGAAGCTCCTATAGTAGGAACTGGTGTAGAAGCTGCTATAGCAAGAGATTCTGGATGTTCAGTTGTTTGTGATATAGATGGTGTTGTTGAATATGTTGATGCTAAGAAAATAATTGTTAAAGGTCTTGAAGAAAAGAGAACTTATGAATTAATTAGTTATCAAAGAAGTAACAATGAAACTTGTTATAATCAAAGACCTATTGTTCACAAAGGTGATAAAGTTCACAAAGGTGAAATTATTGCTGATGGACCAAGTACTGATCAAGGTGAAATTGCATTAGGTAAGAACTTAGTAGTAGCATTCATGACTTATAATGGATATAACTATGAAGATGCGGTTATTCTAAACGAAAGAATTGTTAGAGATGATGTATTAACTTCTGTTCATATTGAAATGAAAGAAATTGAATGTAGAGATACTAAGTTAGGACCAGAAGAATTCACAAGAGATATTCCTAATATTAGTGAAGATGCAAGAAAGAATCTTGATGAGAATGGTATTATTAGAATAGGTACTGAAATTAAAGAAAATGATATTCTTGTTGGTAAAGTTACTCCTAAGGGAATGCAAGAATTATCAAGCGAAGAAAAATTATTACATGCAATATTCGGTGAAAAAACTAGAGAAGTTAGAGATACTTCATTAAGAGTTTCACATGGATGTTCTGGTATAGTACATGATGTACAAATATTTACTAAGGAAAACTCAGATGAACTTCCAGCTGGTGTTTCTAAAGTAGTTAGAGTATATATAGTTAAGAAGAGAAAAATTCAAGTCGGAGATAAAATGGCTGGTCGTCATGGTAACAAAGGTGTTTGTTCATTAATATTACCAAGTGAAGATATGCCATATTTACCAGATGGTACTCCTGTTGATGTTATATTAAATCCACTAGGTGTTCCTTCTCGTATGAACCTTGGACAAATCTTAGAATTACACTTAGGTATGGCTGGTAAAAAGTTAGGTGTTCATTATGCAACTCCAATATTTAACAGTGCTACTGAAGAAGATATTCAAGAGCAAACTAAAGAAGCTGGACTTTCTCCTGATTATAAGACATGGTTATATGATGGTAGAACTGGTGAAAAGTTTGATAAGAGAGTAGCTGTTGGTGTTATGTACATGATTAGACTTGTTCACATGGTTGATGATAAGATCCATGCAAGAGCAACAGGACCTTATAGTTTAGTTACTCAACAACCATTAGGTGGTAAGGCTCAATTTGGTGGTCAAAGATTCGGAGAAATGGAAGTTTGGGCATTATATGCATATGGTGCTGCTCACATATTACAAGAAGTTCTAACAATTAAATCTGATGATGTTGTTGGTAGAGTTAGAGTATATGAAGCGCTTGTTAAAGGTAAACCAATCCCAGCTGCTGGTGTTCCAGAATCATTTAGAGTTTTAATTAAAGAATTCCAAGCTTTAGGATTAGATATTCAAATAATAAATAAAGATGGATCTTTGAAAGATATTAAAGAACTTGAAAAAGAAGAAGACAAAGATGATACACCTGTATCTATTGAAGAAATAGGTAAACAAGATGTTGAAGAAGAATCATCAGAAGATGAAAGTGATTATGAAGATGTGCAACCTGAAGATGAAGATGAATTTGATGATGAATTCGACGAAGAGTTTAATGAAGATGATGATTTAGATTATAAAGAAGAGTATGGTCTTGATGACTTTCAAGAAGATGCATACGAAAGGGGTGAAGAGTAATGATGGAAGTTAATGAATTTGATGGAATTCGTATTGGTATAGCATCCCCGGATAAAATAAGAGAATGGTCTTATGGAGAAGTTAAAAAACCTGAGACAATTAACTATAGAACATTAAACCCTGAAAGAGATGGACTTTTCTGTGAGAAAATATTTGGTCCAACTAAAGACTTTGAATGTACTTGTAAAAAATACAAGAGATTAAGATATAAAAATGTTATTTGTGACAGATGTGGTGTTGAAGTTACTCGTGCTAAAGTAAGAAGAGAGAGAATGGGACATATTGAACTTGCTAGTCCTGTTTCTCACATCTGGTATGCAAAGGGTGTACCTCCTAAAATGGGGCTTGTTTTAGACATTAGTCCTCGTGAACTTGAAGAAGTATTATATTTCGTAAGCTATATTGTTTTAGATCCAGGTATTGCACCTCTTGCTAAAAAGCAAACATTATCTGATAAAGAGTACAGAGCATATTATGAAAAATATGGTGATGACTTTAAAGTTGGAATGGGTGCTGAAGCTATTAAACAATTATTATGTGAAGTAGATTTAGAAAAAGAAGTAGAAGAATTAAAGAAAGAAGTAGAAAAAGCTCAAGGACAAAAGAAATTAAGATTAGTTAAGAGATTAGATTGTTTAAATTCTTTCTTAGAAAGTGGTAATAGACCTGAATGGATGATACTTGATGTACTTCCAGTTATACCACCAGATTTAAGACCAATGATTCAACTTCCTGGTGGAAGATTTGCTACTTCTGACTTAAATGATTTATACAGAAGAATTATTAATAGAAATAATCGTCTTAAAAAATTATTAGAATTAGAAGCTCCTACTATCATTGTTCAAAATGAAAAGAGAATGCTTCAAGAAGCAGTAGATGCTTTAATTGATAATGGTAGACGTGGTAGAAGTGTACAAGGTGTAGGAAATAGACCATTAAAATCATTATCATCAATGTTAAAAGGTAAACAAGGTAGATTTAGACAAAACTTATTAGGTAAGAGAGTTGACTATTCTGGTCGTTCTGTTATCGTAGTTGGTCCAAGTCTTAAAATGTATCAATGTGGTGTTCCAAAAGATATGGCTTTAGAATTATTTAAACCATATGTTATGCAACAATTAGTTGAAAGAGGAATTGCACATAATATTAAAGCTGCTAAGAAAATAATTGATGTTCAAGATGAAAGAGTATGGGATGTAGTAGAAGATGTTATTTGTGAACATCCAGTATTATTAAACCGTGCTCCTACACTACATAGGCTTTCAATTCAAGCATTCGAACCAGTTTTAGTAAGTGGTAAAGCCTTAAGATTACACCCTCTAGTTTGTGGTGGATTCAATGCAGACTTTGATGGTGATCAAATGGCTATCCATATTCCAATTAGTGAAGAGGCTCAAGCAGAAGCTAGATTATTAATGCTTGGTGCTAATAATATCCTTGATCCTAAGGATGGAAAACCTATCGTTACTCCTTCACAAGATATGGTATTAGGTAACTATTATCTAACTCTTGAAATAGCTGGAGAAGAAAATGAAGGTAAGGCTTATAAAGATCCTAATGAAGTTTTAATGGCATATGAAAGAAGAGATATTACTCTTCATACAAGAGTTTGTATTCCAACTAAAGCATTTAAACATAAAGTATGGACTGATGAACAAAAAGATAAATATTTAGTAACAACTGCTGGTAAAATAATATTTAATGAAATATTCCCAGATACATATCCTTATATAAATGAAGGTAGTAAAGAGAATATTGAGTTTATGACTCCAGATAAGTTCTTTATTGAAAAAGGTAAAAATCTTCCTGAAGAGGTTGCTAAGTTACCAATAATTCCTGCTTTAATTAAAAAAGATTTAGGAAAAATAATTGCTCAAATATTTAAGAGATATAAAACTACTGAAACTTCTATATTCTTAGATAAATTAAAAGATTTAGGTTTCAAATATAGTACTAAGTCTGGTATTACAATTTCTCTTTCTGATATACCTGTTAATCGTGAAAAAGAAACTATTATTGCTGAGACTAATGCTACTATTGAAAAGATTAATAAACAATTTAAAAGAGGTCTTATCACTGATGAAGAAAGACATAACAAAGTTATTAAATTATGGACTGATGCTACTAATAATGTACAAGGTAGATTAGGTGATATATTAAAAGAAGATGTTGAGAATCCTCTTTCAATGATTATTAATTCAGGTGCCAGAGGTTCTGCTAACCAATTAGGACAACTTGCTGGTATGAGAGGTATTATGGCTAAACCAGATGGTGGTCAAGTAGAAATACCAATTCTTGCTTCATTCCGTGAAGGATTAGATGTTCAAGAATTCTTCTTATCAACACACGGATCTAGAAAAGGTACAGCTGATACTGCCTTAAAGACAGCAGATGCTGGATACTTAACAAGACGTTTAGTTGATGTTGTTCAAGATATAATAGTTAAAGAAGAAGACTGTGGAACTATTCAAGGTATTGAAGTTGAAGCATTTGTAGATGAAAATGGTTCTATGATAGAAACATTTAGAGATAGAATTGTTGGTAGATATTCTAATCAAAAAGTATTACACCCTGAAACTAAGGAAGTACTTATTGATAAAGGTGCTCTTATCACTGAAAGAATTGCTGATAAGATTGTTGAAGCTGGCATTACTAAGATGGAAATTAGAAGTGTACTTACTTGTAAATCTGCAAGTGGTGTATGTCAAAAATGTTATGGTCTTAACTTAGCAACTGGTAATGTTGTTGAAGTTGGTGAAGCAGTAGGTATCATGGCTGCTCAATCAATTGGTGAACCAGGTACACAACTTACAATGAGAACATTCCATACTGGTGGTGTTGCATCTGCTGCTGATATCACTCAAGGTCTTCCAAGAGTTGAAGAATTATTTGAAGCTAGAATTCCAAAAGCAAAGGCTACTATTGCTGAAATAAATGGTAAGATAACTAAAGTAAGTGAAGAAAAAGGTAGATTTAAAATATATATTACTAATGATGTTGAAACTCGTGAACATGTAACTCAATATAACTCTAAACTTAAAGTTGAAAAGGGTGATGTTGTAGTTGCTGGACAAGCTTTAACTGAAGGTAGTGTATCACCTAAGGAATTACTTGCCGTTACTGATCCAACTACTGTACAAGGATATATTCTTAAAGAAATTCAAAAAGTTTATAAGAGTCAAGGTGTTGATGTTTCAGATAAACATGTTGAAACTGTTGTTAAGAGGATGATTACTAAGATTAAGATTATTGATCCAGGAGATACAAACTTAATAGAAGGTCTTTCTGTAACATTAAGAGAATTTGCCGAAGTAAATAAACCTGTAATCTTAGCAGGTGGTGTTCCAGCTACTGGTAAACCTGTAATGCTTGGTATTACTAAGGCATCTTTAGAAACAGATTCATTCTTATCTGCCGCATCATTCCAAGAAACAACTAGAATATTAACAGATGCTGCTACTCGTGGTAAAGTTGATATGTTGAATGGTCTTAAAGAAAATGTTATTCTTGGTAAATTAATTCCTGCAGGTACTGGTGCTAAACAATATAACAATATAGAGGTTATGCTTAAAAATGAACTTTTAGATGATGATGCTGCTGAAGTATTAGAAGAAAAGTTCTTAGCAACAGACGAGGATGATGAGACAGTAGATGCTTTACTTGAAAATGCTGATAGTAAAGAAGAAACAGAAGAATAAAAGTGAAATTAATTTTTCACTTTTTTTATTAGTGTTTTGTTATAAAATTATGTTATAATTAAAAAGGTGATATTATGTTTGAAAACTTAAGTGAAAGATTACAAAATGTAGTTAGTAATATTAAATCACGTGGTGTTATTAATGAAGATAACATTAGTGATATGATGAGAGAAATAAGATTATGTTTATTAGAAGCAGATGTTAATGTTCAAATAGTAAGAGAATTTACAAATAAAGTTAAAGAAAAAGCATTAGGTGAAGAAGTAAGAAAAAGTATTAAACCTGGGGACATGTTTGTTAAGATACTTAAAGATGAACTTGTTGATTTATTAGGTGGAGATGCTAGTCCTTTAGTAACTGATAAGAAACCTACTATTACTATGATAGTTGGTCTTCAAGGTGGTGGTAAAACCACTACTATTGGTAAGATTGGTAATATGGTTCGTAAGAAATATCATAAAAAACCTATGTTCATTGCATGTGATGTTTATAGACCAGCAGCAATAGATCAACTTAAAGATATAGGTAAGAGTCTTGGTATTGAGGTTTATGAAGAAGGAAAGGGTAATCCTGTAGAAATAGTTAAAAATGGTATTAACTATGCTAAAGAAAAGGGTTATGATTACATTCTTATTGATACAGCTGGTAGACTTCAAATTGATGAGAAGTTAATGGATGAACTTGTTTCAATTGAAAATGAAATTAAGCCAAATGAAACATTACTTGTTATTGATGCGATGATGGGGCAAGATGCGATTAATGTAATAACTGGATTTAATGATAAACTTAAATTAACTGGATGTGTACTTACTAAAATGGATGGTGATACTAAAGGTGGAGTTGCTTTATCTTTAAGACATCTTACTAATATTCCAATTAAATTAATAGGTGATTCTGAAAAACTTGATGGTTTAAGTGAATTCTATCCTGAGAGAATTGCTGATAGAATACTTGGTATGGGTGACATATTATCTATAATAGAACAAACTGAAGAAAAGCTTGATCAAGATGAACTTATGAGTACTGCTAAAAAGATGCAAAGAGGTAAATTTGATTTAGAGGATTTTCTAAGTACAACTAAGCAAATTAAGAAATTAGGTCCTCTTGAGAATTTGCTTAAATTAGTACCAGGTGCTTCTAAAATGGGACTTAATAATGTTAATATTGATCCTAAAGTAATGACTCGTACTGAGGCAATAGTATTATCTATGACACCTAAAGAAAGAAGAAATCCTGAAATTATTAAGTCTAGCCGTAAGATAAGAATTGCTAAAGGATGTGGTCAAAAAGTAGAGGATGTTAATAGACTTCTTAAACAATTTGAGCAAATGAAAGACATGATGAAAAAAATGAAAAACTTTAAGTTTTAAAATAGTAGAAATACTATTTTTTTTATGTTATACTAGATTATGATAAGGAGAATATAAAGTGAAAAAATTAATAGAAAAAAATAGTAATACTGTTGTAATTCATGAAGAATATTATTTGAAAGAAAGTGATTATGAAGAAGTTAAATATAGAACCACTGATGGTGTTAGTGTTTTTAATAAAAAGAAAACATCCATTATAAACATATATTTAAAAAAATAAGATGGGAATCTAGCAGTAAAATAAATTATAAGAAAGAGTGAAGTATAGTGAGAAAAAGTAAAAAAACATTTGGTTATTGGTTTGTAGTATTTATTATAGTAATGTATATAATTTTTCGTATATTTTTACCAGCAGGTAAAAGAGTATTTGAAAATATTAAAAGAGATTATTCATTTACAATATTATCTAATCCTGATAATAAGGTTTATATGGATGAACTTATTAAATATGGAAAAGAAAATAAAATTAATATAGTGGTTAATTATGCTGATGATTTAGAAGCGCTTGATGTTTTAAAAGAAGATCAATCATATGATGCGGTATGGATGTCTAATTCAATTTGGTTATATATGTTAACTGATGTGAAAGTTATCAATTCTAAATCAGTAAGTATTAATCCTGTTGTAATGGGTATTAAAAAAAGTAAGGCAAATGAATTAGGATTTGTTAATAAAAACATTTATAATAAAGATATAATGAATGTTATAAAAGATGGTAAATTAAAATATGTTATGTCATCTGTAACTAAAACTAATACTGGTCTTACTGCTTATTTAGGCTTTTTGAATTCACTTGCTGGTAGTCCTGAAATATTGACTATGGAGATGCTTAATGATAAAACGTTGAAAACAAATTTAAAATCATTATTTAGTGGAGTAGAAAGAGTTAGTGGCAGTGATACATTCTTAGAAGATATGTTTTTATCAAGTGATTCTTATGAAGCAGTAATTGCAAATGAATCATCATTAATAAATATTAATAAAGAATTAGTTGCTAATAATAAAGAACCTTTATATTTACTTTATCCAGTTGATGGCGTTGCGATTAATGATTCACCATTTGCATATGTAGATAGAGATCAAGATAAATTAGAAGAATTTAATAAATTGCAAACATTCTTACTTTCTAATGAATCTCAAAAGAAATTACAAGATTATGGAAAGAGAACATGGTATGGTGGGGTAAATTCTAATGTATCAAAAGAAACATTTAATCCATCTTGGGGAATAGATACTTCTAAATATTTAATACCATTAAAATATCCATCTAAAGCAGTTATGACTGAGGCTTTAGCGATATACATAGATGAACTTAGAAAACCATCTAGTGTAGCGTTCTGTTTGGATTATTCTGGTAGTATGTATGGTAGTGGACAAGAGCAATTAAAAAAAGCAATGAAGTATATATTAGATAGAAGTGAAGCAAGTAAAGAGTTATTACAATTTTCTGAAGATGATTTAATCACAGTTATTCCATTTAGTGCTTCTAATCGTAAAATATTAAAAGCAAATAGTGGAACAGATACATCTGAATTAATTAATAATATAATTAGTTTACAACCGGGTGGAGGAACTAACATATATGATTGCGTTATAGAAGGATTAAAAGAAGTTAATTCAGTAGGAAATGAATATACTAAAACAGTTATATTGATGACTGATGGTGAATCTAATTACGGAAGTTTTTATAATTTATCTAGTGTATATCGAAGTAATAATTATAATATTCCTGTATATAGTATAATGTTTGGAAGTTCAAATGATAAGCAGTTAAATGATATAGCAAATCTTACTAATGCTAAAGTATTTGATGGCAAAACTAATTTAATAAGAGCATTTAAAGAAGTAAGGAGTTATAACTAATGATTAAGATTCAAAAACGATTTATATTATCTGCTTTAGTCTCAGGAATAGCATTTATACTATTTTATATAGTTTTTGACTTTTATCTATTAGTATCACTTTTATTATCAATAGTTATTTATGTTGGTGGGGTGTTCTTATTTAGAGGTAAAGATATGAGACTTTATGATGTTCAAGCAATATCTAAATATTACTTTGAAATGTCGAAGTTAAATGATTATAAAGAAAAAATAAAAGATAAAAATATTAGAAATAAACTTGCTAAGATAGTTAATGTTTCTTCTAAGATAACTAAATATTTAGAAACTAAACCAAATAATGCTACTAAAATATATAACTTTTTAGATTATTATTTACCTTTTACTACTAAGATAGTTACTAAATATATAGAAGCGGAAAGTAAAGACGAAAAAACATTTGTTGAGAATAAATTGATTCTTAAGATGTCAGTTTATATTAAAGAAGTAGAACATGAATGTGATAGATTGCTTGAAGAAATTGTTAAATCAAAAGATAAAGAACTTGATTTTGAAATGAAAATATTTGAAAAAACATCTGATATAGATTTTGATGATGAAGGAAGTGAAGAAAATGATGAAAAATGAGAAAACTGTATCTATAATTATAGGAGTCATTATAATACTTGTAGTAGTTATAGTTGCGGTGGTATTTAAAAATAAAGGTAGTTTTAGTAAGAATACAGTAAATGTATATGCAGCAGTGGGTGGTGGTAAAGAAGATCTTCTTGCTGACAATGATATAAATAGTGTATTTGAGAATAAATATCATTTTAAATTAGTAAATGATACATGGAGTAATGGTAAAACTGTTAAAATCCCTGTATTAAGAGAAAACAGTGAGATGTATGATTTAATATTTTTCTCAGATGAAAGATATTATAATGAATATAAAACGCCTGCGATAGGAGATGAAGCAAAACGTTATACAGTTCTTGATGGCGATTTAGTTTTAAATACGCCAATAGTAATGTATAGTTGGAAACCTGTTGCTGAAGCACTAATTAAAGAAAATATAGTAACATTAAAAGATAATATTTATTATATTACTGATATGAATAAACTTATTGATTATATATTGAGTGGTAAAAAATGGAGTGATATAGGTCTTAGTAGTATATATGGTTCAATTAATGTTGGTTCTGTAGATCCTGTTACATCTTCTCCTGGTGCGACTTATTATGGACTTCTATTATCAGTTATGGCAGGCGGAGAAGTTAACGAAAATAATATTGAAAATGCACTTCCTAAGTTAAAAACATTTTATGAAAAATCTGGTTATATGAATAATACTCCTGCAGATTTATTTTCAATGTTTTTAAAGACTGGTATGGGTGCTAAACCTATAATAGTTGATTATGAAAAGAGTTTAATTGATTTTGCTAATTCTAATCCTGATGGATGGAATCAAGTTAAAGATGATGTTGTAATATTATATCCAACACCAACTATATGGAATTCTCACTGTATCGCAGCGTTATCTGAGAATGGTAAAACTGTATTGAAAGCATTTGAAGATAAAGATGTATCACAAATTGCATGGGAGAAATATGGATTTAGAGTTGGTACTACTGGTGGTAATTATGATGTTAGTAAAATAAATATAAAAGGTGTACCTCAAAAAATAACAAGTGTTACTTCTGGTTTGAAAATGGAAATATATGAAAGATTAATAGAGTATTTATCACAAAAATAATAAATACTCTTTTTTAGTTTTAATTTGCCTAGTCATTCTTTTATTTTAGACATAAACTAATTATGAAAGGGAGTTGTTTAAAGTGAAAGATAGTACAATGGGAATGTATCAAGGATATACTATTGAAGGATCTGCTGATTTAAAAGTAACACCAGAAAATACTAATGCAACAGCAATGAGTTGTAATAGTATGCCTGGTATAGTTTGTCCTCCTATATATGAATGTCCTCAAGAAAGATGTATACATAGACAAATAATACATGAAGTACCACATGTTTGTCCTGTAAATACTAGAATAATTAATCATCATATTTATAGACATACTTATAGTAATTGTTATACTTGTACAGAAGAGAATGATATATGTAATGTAAATGAAGGATGTTCTTGTAAATTTATGTAAGCAAATACTTGTTATTTGCTTTTTTAATTTTATAGGAAAGTTATACTCAGTAATAAATATAAAATAAATATTATGTAAA
>ENA-ORSL01001231-ORSL01001231.1-human-gut-metagenome-genome-assembly--contig:-NODE-1231-length-22304-cov-2.672614_pt1 | contig 22304 bp, 21 predicted proteins | sample MGYA00242190_ERZ509157 | MGnify/ENA primary metagenome ERZ509157 (study PRJEB26280, sample SAMEA2338664) | human gut metagenome | biome: human gut; feature: human-associated habitat; material: faeces...
CGCCGGCCTGGCCGGTGAAACCGCCGCCATTGACGTTTACCATGACGTCATAGCCGGAAACCTTGGTCAGTTCCAGGGGCTGACGAACGGTCATTTTGAGGGTTTCATAACCGAAATAGTTGTCGATATCGCGGCCATTGATGACGATTTTGCCATCACCAGCCACCAGACGAACGCGGGCCACAGCGGACTTGCGGCGGCCAACAGCATTGAAATCATTAGCCATGAATGTATTTACTCCTTCCGCGTTACTTGCTCAGTTCGAGCGTTTCGGGCTTCTGCGCGGCATGCGGATGATTCTCGCCCGCATAGACGAACAGCTTCTTCGCCATCTGACGACCCAGGGGGCCCTTGGGCAGCATACCAGTGATGGCATGACGCACGGCAAACTCGGGCTTGTCGTTCATCAGGTCGCGGTACTTGGTTTCGCTCATACCGCCGGTGTAGCCGCTGTGATGGTAATAGATCTTCTGATCCAGCTTGCGGCCGGTCAGGATCGCCTTATCGGCGTTGATGATGATTACATAATCGCCGGTATCCACGTGAGGAGTATAGATGGGCTTGGTCTTACCGCGAAGGATATTGGCAACCTGAGTCGCCAGGCGGCCAAGCACCATGCCGTCAGCATCAACGACATACCACTTGCGCTCAATGTTTTGCGCATTTGCCATAAAGGTATTCAAGTACATTTCCTCCTTGACAAAATCAAAGCAATTTAGGGATGGTCTGGCATGATGGTCAGCATGCAGAACCGTGTTCAATAGTTCCCGGGGCTAGCGGAGTCTATTGATGCATCTGATATAATACCGTAATTCACAGGATTTGTCAACCCCGTTTTTGCTTTTCTTTGCAATTTACGCGCAATAACGCAAAAGTTTTTCCGCCGCTTCCCCACCCTATCTCTTGACGGCCGCAGCGTCAGGAAGTAGAATATCGGTTGTGTATATACTTCTTCTTTATTGCATTTCTCAACAGCCGTGAAAGGACCAAAGACAATGGGAAAATTTCTCTGCGATCACGATCTGCACTGCCACACGATTCTATCCGCCTGCTGCCATGACGAGCGGCAGACCCCTGCCAATATGCTGGCCGTGGCCGAGGCGCATGGTTATAGCACGCTGTGTCTGACCGACCATCTGTGGGATAACGCCGTGCCCGGCGCCAGCGAATGGTATCAGCCCCAGGATATCGCGCATGTAAAGCAGTCCCTGCCCCTGCCCAAGAGCGACAGCGTCCGCTTTCTCTTTGGCTGCGAGACAGATTTCTGCGGCGGCAACAAGCTGGGCCTGCGCCCCGATCACTTTGATGAATTCAGCTTTGTAATCATCCCGCCCGATCATTTCCATATGGTCAATTTTGTCCGCCCCGAAAGCATTTCGGAGCCCGATCAGATTGCCAATCTGCTGCTGGAACGTCTGGAGGAAATCGCGCGCCTGCCTATCCCCTTCCATAAAGTCGGCATCGCGCACCTGACCACGGGGCTGATCAACCGCGGCAAAAACAAGTACGACGTCATCAACGCCATCAATCAGGATCGCTTCTTTGAGGCCGTGCGCGCCTTTGCCAAGAGCGGCGCGGGCATTGAGCTGAACGGCGCCTGCTTCGGCCCCACCTGGCAGGAGCACAAGAATGAGGAATTGTGCCTGTATCGCATCGCCAAGCAGGCTGGCTGCAAATTCTACCTGGGTTCTGACGCGCATATGCAGGAAAAGATGCTGCGCATCGTCGAAGTGCTGCCCGAAGTGGTGGAAGCTCTTGGTCTTACGGATGCGGATCGTTTCTGCCTGGAATAAGCCATATCATGTCAAGCGCCGCCGGATCAGCAGACCCGGCGTCATTTCATTATCGATTTTTACCCCTGCGGCTGTTCGCTCGCCACCGGTGCTGCCGTCTGGTTCAGGCTTGTGGGCGGCGGCGTTTGGGTAGGCACAGCCGTCGGCGTGCCTGTCGGCGCGGGCGTTACAGTGGGCGTTTGCGTAGGCGCGGGCGTGGCGGTAGGCTCGTTTCGCGCCTCATCATACATATAAGGGAGCGTCTTGGGCCCCGCTACGCCATCCGAGCCCAGACCGCGCGCAATCTGATAGGCTTTCACGGCTGCCTGCGTGCCGCCGCGATAGGTGCCCGTCACCGTGCCGGTATAATAGCCCAGCTCAGTCAGGCGCATCTGCACCCAGTATACATCATCGCCATGGCTGCCCACATTCATCTGACGCACAGTCTGAGGCGGATTGTGGCTGTCATACACCGGCTTTGGGGAAGGCGTGGGCGTAACGTAGTTCAGCTTATTGTTGGGATTAATGCTGCCCGGCTTAATGGAATAGGTGAGCTCCGGATCTGCCTTGGCGTCGTCGTGAATCCATACCTGTGTGCCCTCGCCGCAGTTGGTATAGATCCACTTTGCGTCCGGCACCGTCAGGCGAATGCAGCCGTGCGAGGCGCGCTTGCCCAGGTTTTTATAGGAGGACTCCACCAGATCCTGAGGATCATAATTGCGGTACATCACCGAATGGAAGGCGATTTCCTCGTTGATTTTTGTCCAGTACTGCGCCGTGCCGCCGCCCCATTTGGGGAAGATGCACCACAGCGCCCGGCGCTTCGTCAGCGTAAAGGTGCCCAGGGTGCTGGGATAGGCCCTGGTGCCGGTGGAGCAGATAAACGCCTTATGCAGCACGGTAAACTCGCCCTGCGCGTCGCGGGTAAAGATTTTCGTAACCTGGTTTTTTACATCCACCTCGATGAAGTAAGGCGGCGGGGTCGGCTCAGGCGTGGGCATGGGCGTGGCGGAGGCAGGCACCGCAGCGGGCGAAAACAGCGCGTTCCACGTCTGTTCGCCCACGACGCCATCCTCCTTCAGGCCGTTATAGCGCTGAAATTTGGTCACAGCCGTCTTGGTGCGGTCATAAAAGCCCGTAGTCACCTTACCTTCATAAAAGCCCAGCTCCAGCAGCCGCTCCTGCACCTGCTTAACGCGCTCGCCCGTATCGCCTCGCTGCAATTTGCCCGTATAGGTGATATTGGGCGTTGGAGTTGGCGTAGGGACGGCGGTAGGCGTGGGCGTAGGCGTTGGGGTAGGCAGGGCAACCGTGCCCGAATAGAGCAGCTTCAGCGTTTTCACATCAGCCTTGCCCGTAGCCTCCAGGCCGTTATCACTCTGGAATGCCGCCACAGCGGCGCGGGTATTTTTCAGGTACTTTTCGCTCAGCTTATCCTGATAATAGCCGTAAGCCTTCAGCGCCTCCTGCAGGCGCTGCACGCCCGCGCCGGTCATGCCGTATTCCAGCGGACGGTAGCACTCGCCATAGATAATCGCCTGCGTGGCCGCGTCGGCAATGCCGGTCTGCTCCAGATCGTAGGCAGCCTGCACGGCCTTGACGGCTTTGCGCGTAACCTCGGCAAAGGTACCGCTGAGCGGGCCGTTATAGTATTCCAATTCCTTCAGGCGCGTTTGCAGGCGAAGCACCTCGTCGCCCGTATCGCCGAACTGCAGCCCGGCCGTATTTTCGGCATAGGCCGCTGTGCAGCATATCAGCAGCGCCAGCAATGCCAGCAGCAATCCTCGCTTCATGCGGTACACCTCACAATTCTGACGTACTGTAACCAGTGCGTTATTATATTGTAATAAAATTGTTATAGAATTGCAAGTACCATCTTTCGGCAGTTCGTGATTTTGGGCAACATTTTACGTTTTGTCCCGGATAGCCTGCACCTCGGCAGCCAGAATGTCCATTTCTTCCAGCGTGGAATACGGCCCCACGCTGGCGCGCACCGTCCCCTGCGTGCCCAGATACCGATGCATGCACGGCGCGCAGTGCAGCCCCCCGCGCAAGCACAGGCCGCGCGCGTCCAGCGCGTCCGCCAGCTCCGAGCTGTCCATACCTGATAGATTAAAGCTGAGCACACCCACGTGCGCGTCCTCTGCGCGGCCGTAAACCGTCACCCCGTCGATGGAGCTCAGCTGCGCGCGCAGATCGTCAATCAACTCGCATTCATATTGATGAATAGCTGCCTGATTGACCGACGCAAAACGAATGCCCTGCAAAAGCCCCGCAATGCCCGGCAATTGCAGCGTGCCACTTTCATAGCGGTCGGGCAGCATCAGGGGCTGATGCACGCTCTCGCTGGCCGAGCCCGTACCACCCTCGCGCAGGGGGCGCAGCGCCGCATGCGCGCCCACATATAGAATGCCTGTGCCCATAGGGCCAAGCAGGCCCTTGTGTCCCGGCATGGCAATCATATCCGCGCCCGTATCGTCCAGCGGCAGCGTGCCCGCCGTCTGCGCCGCATCCAGCAGCACCAGCAGGCCATAGCGATGCGCGGCGGCGATCAGCTCACGCACGGGCTGCAGCGTGCCCGTCACATTGCTGGCATGGGTCAGGATGCACAGGCGCGTTTGCGGCGTTACGGCCTCATCGATGGCCGAAGTGTCCAGCACGCCGCCCTCCCCCGCGCACAGAATGCTCAGCGATATCTCCCCGCGCTGCTCCATGCCCGCCAGCGGGCGCATCACGGCGTTGTGCGCGTCATGCGTAGCCAGCACATGATCGCCACGGTGCAGACAGCCGCGAATGGCCATGTTCAGCGCATCCGTGCAGTTGAGGGTAAAGATCACGCGTTCAGGGGCGCAGCCAAGATACCTGGCCGCCGCCTCGCGGCAGGCGTATACCACCCGCCCGGCGCACAGGGACGCGCGATGCCCGCCGCGCCCAGGATTGCCGAAGGGGCGGCTCATCACCCCGTTTACGGCGCGCAGCACCTCAGGGGGCTTTGGCCAGCTGGTAGCGGCATTATCCAGATAAATCATGCGTTTTCCCTCCCTGCACGCGGATGGGCCGCGCTTCATAGTATGCTATGAGCGCAGACAGGAGGGCATGCATATGCAGGAGATATTTGGTATCGCATCGTTTCGATCGCGCCAGCAGGTGATGCGCTTTGACGCGGCGCTGCGCCGCGCGGGCGTTCGCGGGCAGGTAATATCCACCCCGCGCGACGTATCGGTTGGCTGCGGGCTGAGCGTGCGCTTTGACCCGCAGGACACGGCCAAGGTGTTGACCGTATACAATCAAACGCGCCCCAGCAACCTGATCGGCTTCTACCAGGTGGAGCGCCAGGGCAGCGGACGGCCGCGCATCATCCCGCTGCTGTAATTAAAATTCCAAACAATTTCCAGACAAACGCCCGGTATTGCCCAATCTTTGGACACTGCCGGGTTTTTGTCAGTTTTCAAAGCCCTTGCTCATCCTGTACAATACAGGATGGATGTGATAAGCCGCCTTTGCGCGCTGCACCGCGATAACACAAAAGAAAGGGTCCATCATCTCATGATTCATATTCTTTACAATCCCCTTGCGGGCAGCGGCCGCAGCGAGGAAAAGGCGCGCGAGGCTGCCGCGCTGCTTGCCCCACGAGAAACCGAAATTCTGGATATCACCACGCTGGATACGGCCGCCTTTATGAAAAAGCTGCCGCTTGGGGATGAAGTAGTGCTCTCAGGCGGCGACGGCACCATCAATTATTTTATCAACGCGCTGGGCGGACAGCCGCCGCGCCAGGGCGTGCTGTATTATCCCGCAGGCTCGGGCAACGATTTTATGCACGACGTATCGGCCAAGGACAACAGCACCATGGTGCCGCTCAATCGGTATCTTGCCGATTTGCCCACGGTAGAAATCAGCGGCAAGCGCTATTATTTTGTCAATGGCGTGGGCTATGGCATCGACGGCTATTGCTGTGAGGTGGGCGATATTCAGCGTTCCGAGGGCAAAAAAAACGTAAACTACACCGCCATCGCCATCAAGGGGCTGCTGTTTGGGTATCACCCGGTCCGTGCAACTGTCACGGTGGACGGCAAAACGCAGCGCTTCAAGCATGTATGGCTCTCTCCCGCCATGAACGGCCGCTATTACGGCGGCGGCATGGAGATAGCGCCTGCGCAGGATCGGCTGAACCATGACCGCACGGTTTCGGTGGTGGTGATGCACTGCGCCAGCAAGCTCAAAACGCTGGCCGTTTTTCCCAGCATTTTCAAGGGCGAGCATGTAAAGCATGACGAGATGGTAACCGTGCTGACTGGTCACGATATCCGGGTGGAATTCGACCGTCCCACCGCGCTGCAAATCGACGGCGAAACCATTTCGGGCATAAGGGGCTATCATGTGCGCTCCGCCGCCGCAGAAGCCGCGCAGGAAGCGGTTATCTGATTGAATGATCAATAAAACTCGGGCTGCCTCATCATCGAGACAGCCCGTTTTTTATGCATTTTTTGCTTTTTCAAATTCCGCCATGATTTCCGCATCCGGCGGCGCGGTCATAAGCGATACGACGGCGATCAAAATGACCGAGAACAGGAAGGCCGGCAGCAGCTCATAGATGCCAAGCAGCCCGCCCATGGGCTTAATCAGCAGCTTCCAGATAAACACCATCGCACCGCCGCCAACCATACCGGCAATTGCGCCTGCGCGCGTCGTGCGCTTCCAGAAGAGGGAGAAGAGCATAATCGGCCCAAATGTTGCGCCAAAGCCCGCCCAAGCAAAGGATACCACCTGGAATATCACACTGTTTTCATCCCAGGCAATCACAAGACCCAGCGCCGTAATCAGCAGGATCACCAGGCGTGACAGCCGCATAATCTGCTTATCGGTTGCATCCTTTTTGATGATGCCTGCAAACAGATTCTGTGATACAGCGGAGGAGGCAATCAACAGATAGGAATCGGACGAGCTGATCGTGGCCGCCAATATGCCCGCCGTCACAAGGCCGGCCAGCACAGGATGGAACAAAAGCTGCGCTACCTGGGCAAACAGGTTTTCCGCGCCGCTCTGCGTGGCAAGCGAAACTTCAGCAGGCAGCAGTGCGCGGCCCATCACGCCGATGGCCACGGCGGCCGTCAGCGAGATAACCACCCACACGCTGGCAATGCGGCGCGAGCGCGTCAGCTCCTCCCCGCGGCGGATGGCCATAAAGCGCAGCAGCACCTGTGGCATGCCAAAGTAGCCCAGACCCCAGCTGAGGGTGGAAAGGATCTTCAAAAAGCCATAGCTTTCCGGTATGCCAAAGAGGGGCGCGCCGCCCGCGCTCTGCTGCACGCCAGAAGCATCCACCACAGGCGAAGCCAGTTGCGTCAGCGACAGATATCCGGGGATCGCCCGCGCGTTTTCCATCACCGCGCCGATGCCGCCCGCATGGCGCGTGCCCACAATCAGCACGCACAGTAGCGCCGCCACCATTACCATGGCTTGAATGAAATCGGATACGCTCTTGGCCAGGAAACCGCCCAACATGGTATACAGCAGCACAAAGGCCGCGCCCACCAGCATCATACTATGGTAGGACATATTAAACAGCCCGGCAAAGAGCTTGCCGCAGGTAACAAAGCAGCTGGCGGCGTACACGGTAAAGAAAATCAGGATAAATATGGCCGATACGCCCAGAATGACCTTCTTTTTTTCATGAAAACGATTGCTGAGGAAATCCGGCACGGTAATGGCATTGCCAGCGGCCACGGAATAGCTGCGCAGGCGGCGCGATACCAGCAGCCAGTTCAAGTACGTGCCCAGCGCCAGGCCAATCGCCGTCCAGCCAGCATCCGCCAGGCCGCACCAGTAGGCCAGGCCAGGCACGCCCATGAGCAGATATCCGCTCATATCCGAGGCCTCGGCGCTCATGGCGGATACCCATGGTCCCAGCGTGCGCCCACCCAGGAAATAGCTTTCAGCGTTTTTGTTGGATCGGCGTGCAAACAGTATGCCAATGGCAATAATCATAAGCATATAGCCCGCCATAACGATTAAAATAACGGCTTGGTTTGTCATAAAATCTCCCTGTTTATTTTCTGGATTTGCCCAGATACGCGGCCTTTACCTCCGGATTGTCCAGCAGCTCCGCGCCCGTGCCCTGCACGCCCATCATGCCCGTTTGCAGCACAAAGGCATAATCGGCCACCTTCAGGGCGGCGTTCGCGTTCTGCTCTACCAGCAGGATGGTCATTCCATGGGCATGCAGCGTTTTAATAATTTCAAAGATATCGCGGATGACCAGGGGGGCCAGGCCCAGAGAGGGTTCGTCCATCATGAGAATGCGCGGCTTCATCATCAGCGCGCGCCCCACGGCCAGCATCTGCTGCTCGCCGCCCGAGAGCGTTCCGGCCATCTGCCAGGAGCGCTCCCTGAGTCGTGGGAAAAGGGAGTATACATATTCGATGTCGTGCTTCAAATCATCGCGGCGCAGATAAGCGCCGATTTTCAGGTTTTCAAGCACCGTAAGGTTGGGAAACACGCGCCGCCCCTCTGGAACCATGCCCACGCCCATGGAAACGATCTTTTGGGGATTGAGGCCGTTGATCGCCTGGCCGTCATACAGGATGGTTCCACTTTTAACAGGCGCGAGGCCGCTGATGGCCCGCAGCGTGGTGGATTTGCCCGCGCCGTTCGCGCCAATCAGGGTAACGATCTGACCTTCTTCCACATGGAAGGAAATGCCCTTGAGCGCCTCGATGCCGCCATAGGATACGCGCAGATCCTTGATTTCCAGCAGGCTCATGCCTCGTCACCTCCCAGATAAGCGGCGATCACCGCGTCGTTGTTCTGAATTTCATCGGGCGTTCCCTGCGCAATCAGGCGTCCGAAATCCACCACATAAATGCGATCGGAAATATCCATGATCAGGTTCATATGATGCTCGATGATCAGAATCGTCAGGTTAAACTGCTTTTTGATGCGCTGGATAAACGCGCCCAGCTCCTCGGTTTCCTGTGGGTTCATGCCCGCAGCCGGTTCGTCCAGCAGCAGCAGGCTCGGCTCAGTCGCCAGCGCGCGGGCAATTTCCAGCAGCCGCTGCTTGCCATAGGGCAGCGAGGTAGCGCGCTCATCGCGCACATCCTCCAGACCCACCACGCGCAGCAGCTGCATCGCATCCTCGCGCATGCGCTTTTCCTCGCGGCGGTTAATGCGCAGCATGGCCGTCAGCACATTGCTGCTGCGGCGCAGATGGCGCGCCAGCAGCACGTTTTCAAACACCGTCATGGAGCCGAAAAGGCGAATGTTCTGAAAGGTACGCGCAATGCCCCGGCGGGTGATCTGATCCGGCGTGTTGCGGATGATGCGCACACGATAGGCGTCTCCCATCGTGCCGGCATAAAGCTTGCGCATGCGGCCAGTGGGATGGTTGCGCGCAATGGGCTTGCCTTCAAACAGAATTTCGCCGTTGGTAGGCTCATACACGCCCGTCACGCAGTTAAAGGCCGTGGTTTTGCCCGCGCCGTTGGGGCCGATCAGCGCCACGATCTCGCCGCGGTTGATTTCCATGCTCAGGTCGTTTACCGCCACCACGCCGCCAAACTGCATGGTCAGGTGGTTTATTTTCAGCACGTTCTCGCTCATTTTGCGGCCTCCTTCCCCTTGCGTCCGCGCAGAAGATCGGGAAGCTCTCGCTCGCCCATGATACCCTTGCGGAAGAACAGCACCACCACCATGATGATCACCGAGAACACCACCAGGCGGAAGCCATTGCGCAGCAGCGGCACCTGGAAGGATCCGATGGTGTAGGTATTGTCCAGGAAGCGCAGCCACCACTCCGAGCAGGCGACAAACAGGAAAGCGCTCAGGCAGCTGCCGGTGATGGAGCCAACGCCGCCCAACACCACAATCAGCAGGATTTCGTACGTCATGGCGCTGGTAAAGGACTTGGCCTGCACCGTGCAGGCATACATGGCCAGCATTGCCCCGCCAATGCCCGCAAAGAAAGAGGAAATGCAAAACGCCAGCTGCTTATGATGGAACAGGTTCACGCCCATGGCCTCGGCCGCCGTTTCATCATCGCGGATAGCCTTGAGCGCGCGCCCATAGGTGGAGTTGATCAGCAGCACAATCAGCGCGATGCACACACCCGCAATCACAAAGGGCACGAGCGTGGACAGATACACCACCACCTCACCCTGGGCATTGCGGATATTAAAGCTGGAGAAGGACGGGAACTGATGCAGCATGTTGGAGCCATTGGTAATCGCGCCCAGCTTATCCCACTGGAAAATAGCACGGATGATTTCGGCAAAGCCCAGGGTGGCGATGGCCAGATAGTCGCTTTTCAGCTTCAGCACCGGCAAGCCAACCAAGAAGGCAAACAGCGCCGCCACCAGGCCGGACAGCACCAGCGCTGGAATTACTGGCAAGGCAAAGCGGATCAAGCCGCCATTGTAATACTGATAGACGATCTCGCGGCTCTCTTCCGGGATGGTAAAGATAGCGAAGGTATACGCACCCAGCAGCATAAAGCCCGCCTGACCCAGGGAGAAAATGCCCGTAAAGCCATTGAGCAGGTTCATGGACACCGCAACCAACGCGTAGGTAGCGCCTTTTTTCAGCACGATAAAGAGCATGGAGCTGGCAGGCAGCAGCTGCTCAGCCGCAAACACCAAGGCGTATACAGCCGCGATGATCACCGCCGTGAGGATATGCGCCCGGCTCGGCTTTTTGCGCGTCGCAATCGATTGCATGCTTTCCCCTCCTTACACCTTATCCGTGGTCTTTTCGCCAAAGAGACCCGTGGGCTTGATAATCAAAATGACAATCAGCAGCACAAACGTAAACGCGTCGGAAAAGGTGGTCAGGCCCAGCATCTTATGGGTGATGCCGGCCTTGAACAGAATCAGATCCAGGCCCTTGATGATGTTTTCGCAAATGCCGATGATAAACGCGCCGATGACCGCGCCGGGGATGGAGCCGATGCCCCCAAACACCGCCGCAACAAAGGCCTTCAGGCCCGGCATGGAGCCGCTGGTGGCCACAACGGAAGGATAATTGGTAAAGTAGAGCATCGAGCCGATGGCCGCCAGGAAGGAGCCGATGACAAACGTGGCGCTGATCACGCGGTTGATCTTAATGCCCATTAGCTGGCTGGTTTCAAAATCCTTGGATACGGCGCGCATGGCCATGCCGATTTTGGTGTGATTGATCAGCAGCACCAGGCCGATCACCAGCAGGATCGTCAGCGGCGGGGTAATCAGCGTCGCCACCTTGGTGGTGGGCAGCGTTACCCCAAAGAGCGTCAGCGTGACAGACTGCGAAATAAACGGAATCGCCGGATAGACCTTGCTCAGGCCACCGGTGATGTAAAGCACCAGGTTTTGCAGAAAATAGCTTACGCCAATGGCCGATATCATGATGGACATACGCGGCGCAGTACGCAGCGGCTTATAGGCAATGCGCTCAATGGCAAAACCAATGAACACCGTCGCAAGCAGCACGATTGGAATGACCACATACAGCGGCAGGCCGGTCGCCGTCAGATACACCATCAAAATGCCCGACACCATAAACACATCGCCATGGGCAAAGTTGATCAGGCGCAGAATGCCATAAACCATCGTATAGCCAATGGCAATCAGCGCGTACTGCCCGCCCACCGAAATGCCGGACAACAGATAGGGAAGCACGGTTTTCAAGCAAAAGCCCTCCTTTGGCCTGCGCAGCGTATGCCGCGCCGGATGACGCACAGGACGGCGGGGACTGACCCTGCAATCCCCGCCGTGCCCATACGCCGTATATCGGTTGTGGACGCGCCGCCGTTAATCCTTGCCCTGCACAGCCGCCAGCTCCCAGGCGCTGTTGGCGGTATCCAGGTGCTTGATGAACGCCACGTCGCGGATCGCGTCGCCCGTTTCGTCAAAGGCAATCGCGCCGGTAACGCCATCGTATTTCACATCCCACAGCGCCGCGTTGACAGCCTTGGGATCCTTGGAGCCCGCGGCCTTGAGCGCTTCCAGCGCCACCATATAGGCGTCGTAGCCCATGGCAGAAACGGCGGAGATCATGTCGTTGCCGTTGTTGTTGGCCAGATGCACGGAATCGCTGTTGATCCAGGCCTTAAAGCCCGCGTCAAACTCAGGGCTGCCACCCTCTTGATAGAAGGTAGACACATAGATGGTGATGTTCTGGCCAGCGGCAGCGTCTACCACCACGTTGGAATCCCAGGTATCAGAACCCAGGATCGGGGTAGTTACGCCCTGCGCGCCCGCAGCGCTGCAAATCAGCGCGGCATACGCCAGAGAGCAGGGAGCAAAGATTACCTGCGCGCCATACATGGAAGCGTTCGTCAGGTAGGAGGTAAAGTCCGTGTTGCCGGTCTGGAAGTACTCATCCACCACCATGCCGCCGTTCTTTTCAAACGCCTGCTTAAAGTTGTAGATCAGGCCAGTATCATAGTCGTTGCCAAGCTCACCCAGGCAGTAGGCAATGGTCGCGCCCAGCTTTTCAGTGGCGTAATTGGCCAGCACCGTGCCCTGGAAGGGATCCAGGAAGCAAATGCGGAAATAGTGGGTGTTTCCCGCCGTGACGCTGGGGTTGGTGCAGGTAACGCCGATGGCGGGAATGCCCGCCTCGCCAAAGTAGGGCTTGCCGGCGTTGGAGACGCTGGAGCCGTAGGAGCCCAGCACCACCGACACGTTTTCGCTCACCAGCTTCTGCGCGGCGGAAGGCGCCTTATCAGAAGAAGAACCGTTATCGGCATAAACAAGTTCCACTTTATATTCCGTGTCGCCTATTTTCACGGTAGGGAACAACTCGTTGGCATACTGCATGCCCAGCATTTCCTGCTTGCCGCCCGCGCCGCTGTCGCCAGTGGCCGGCTCATAAACGCCGATCTTGACGACTTCCTCGCCCAGCGCCGCAGCAGGGATGACCATGCACAGTACCAACAGGATCGCCAGCAATTTCTTCATTGCCCTCATCTCCCAAGAAAAGAATTGCTGTCATTATACGCATGTGCATTGCATTTTGCAAGTCCAAAATTGCAAAATTGCATTCAAATACAAAGGATAAACATTTTTTCAAATTTAATGGTCGTGATGCAAGGATAAAATTCATTTTGTCCGCATATCGCGGACAATTTCTTTAATTCACGTGCAAAGCAAGGCAAAAGGAAAGAGCCGGTTTCTTCACCGGCTCCCTATCTTGCAGCAGTTTTAGATATCCATTTTCATTCCGTCGTAAGCTACCTCAAAGCCAAACTCCTTGGCCTCCTCGCACAGCTCCGCGTGCGTGCGATCCAGCAAATGGCTAAAATGGCTGATGAAAAAGCGTGTGCGCTCATCCGCGCGACCCATCTGACGCAGCATCTGCGCCGTCTCGTTGGCCTGCAAAATATCCATGTGATAGGGCGAGATGTTCTGCCCGCGCGCCAGGTTGCAATCCAGCGATACAAAGTCCAGATGCACGTCCAGCCCGCGCAGATATTCAATGGTCTCAGGCAGCATCAGCCCGCTGTCATGATCCCATAGCACCGCCGTGGTCATCCTTTTCAATCAGATAGATCACCGAGCCGATGCTGGGCGCGTGGCGCGCAGGCAGCGGCGTTACGCGATACCCCATGATATCCATGGGCACGAAGGGCACTGCGTCGGCAATTTCGGGCGCGCGGCGGGGCGGATTGCCCTTGGCTCCTTGCAGGCTTTTCTGCAGGCGCTCACGCTCGGGCGCGGCCGTCTGCGGGGGCAAATAGAAGGTCCAGTTTTCATCGGTCACATAGCGGCCAGTCAGCTGCTCGCGGGCATAATGATCAAAATGCCCATGGGTAATCAGCACATGCTTATAATTGCGCATATCCAGCCCGCTGTACACGGTGTGCATGAAAGCGTCGTGCGAAAAATCGATCATCAAATCCCCCACCGTCGCCTGGGAGCGGCTGCGGATATCCTTGCCGCCGTGGCTGCGCGCATACTCGCAAACGCGGCAGGAGCAAAACATCTCCGGAATCGCGCCGCTGGTGCCGGTGCCGTAATACTTGATCTTCATAAAATCCTCCTAAACCGCCAAAATGCATTGACGCATACAGATCTCACCGATATAATAATACAGAATGTTTTGCTTTTCAATGGTTTGAGCGGAAAGGACGGCAAAAATTTTGAAACGTTTCACTATCGGCGTTGACTTTGGCACGCTTTCCTGCCGTGCTCTGGTGCTGGACGCACATACCGGCGAAGCGCTGGGGATGGGCGAGTGCGGCTATCATGTATATGATCAATCCATTCCCTGCGGCGCAAAGCTGCCTGAGCGCGCCGCCCTGGCTGACCCTGCCGAGTATTTACAGGCGCTGACCGCCGCCGTACGCGGGGCGCTTTCACATTCCAGCGTCGACGCGCAGGAGGTGGCCGGCATCGCCATCGACGCTACCTCCATGAGCGTGATTCCCTGCGATGAAAACGGCCAGCCCATGTGCTTTCAGGACAAATGGAAGAACGAGCCGCAGGCTTATATCCGTCTGTGGAAATCCTACACCGCCACGCGCGAGGCCGAGGAGATCGGCGCGGCTGCGCGGGCAGAGGATCAGCCCTTCCTGACCGCGTGCGGCGGGCATCCGTCCAGCGAGGGCATTTACCCCAAGATGCTGGAAACGCTGCGCGCCTGCCCAGCGCTGTATGAGGCGACCAGCGCTTATCTGGATCTCAACGAGTTTTTAACCTGGCAGCTGACCGGCGCGCTCACGCGCAGCACGGGCAGCCTGGGGCTGAAGAATTATTGCCCGGACGGCAATACCCTGCCTGACGCGCAGTTCTTTGCGCGGCTGCATCCCGCCCTGGCCTCCACGCCCAAAAAGCTGCGCGGCAAGGCCCTGCCCTGGGGCGCATGCGCGGGAACCCTTACCTCCGCCTGGGCGGATCGCTTGGGACTGCCCACCGGCATTTTCGTGGGCGCGGGCGCCATTGACGGCCCGATTTCCATGGTTGCGCTGGGCCTGCACCACAGCGGCGACGCGATGCTGACCATCGGCACCTCGGGCGTTTTATCCGTGGTATCTGATGAATGGCATCCCGTCAGCGGCATTTGCGGCCAAGCTCGCGACAGCCTAATCCCCGGTCTGTACGGCTATGATTTCTGCCAAAGCGGCGTGGGCGACATGTTCAGCTGGTTTGTAAACAATTGCGTGCCCGCCCGCTATGAAAAGGAAGCTGCGGCGCAGGGCGTTTCCGCGCATACCCTGCTGTCCCACATGGGCTTTGCCCAGCCCGTACGTGAAAACGACATTGTAGCGCTGGATTGGTGGAACGGCAGCCGCTGCGTCATCGTCGATCAAACGCTGACCGGCGCGCTCAGCGGCCTGACGCTTGCCTCCACACCCGAGCAGATTTACCGCGCGCTGATCGAGGCGGCGGCCTTTGGCACCCGCACCCTGCTGGAGCACGGCGAAGCCTGCGGCGTAAAGGTGAACCGCATCTGCGTGTGCGGCGGCATCGCGGGCAAAAACCCGCTGCTGGTGCAGTGCTACGCCGATATTCTGGGTCGCGAGCTGGCGGTATCCACCCTGCCCAACAGCGCCGCCGCAGGCGCAGCCATCACAGCCGCAGCCGCAGCTGGACTGTATCCCTCCCTACAGGACGCAATGGCGCAGCTATCGCAAAAGCAGTTTATCCATTATCAGCCCAATATGGAAAACCATGCGCGCTATGCCCCGCTGTACGCGCGCTATCAGCAAATGCGCGCCTTCTATGCGCAAAAGCCCTGACGCGCGCAGCCGGAAACGCAAGGAGCTCCCATGGATCGAGCCCATCTTGCCGCGCTTTTGAGTCCTTACGGCGTTAATCAATTCGAAAGTTTTCGTGTCGTCGATTCCTCCAAGCCAAACGATTATCGCCTGAACATCATCGTCGATCGGGGCTATGTGGTGCGCATCAACGATCCGGTGATCACAGAAGAGCGTTGGGAGCAATTGACCGTCTGGCCGCGCGTTACCGCGCAATCAATGTAAAAGCGCCCCGCCTGTTTCAAACCGCCGACGGCCTGTACCTGACGAAGGCCGGCGGCCATGTGTGCTATCTTTCCGAATACCTGGATTACCCAACGTTTTGGGAAATACAGGATCACCTCACCGCCGCCCAGCAGACCGCCGTCAATCAAAGCGTTCTGGCTTCCATCGGACACTTGTCGCAGGCTTATTCGGGCGTTGATCTGCAGCCCGTTTTCTCCATGTGGTCGATCATCGATCTTGCACCGCTGGATGTGGAAATCGACGAAAAGCAGGATAACCTGAACCTCCTGGTTCAGGCCCTGCGAGACGCGGGCGCTGGCGCTGATTGAGCGCATCGTCAGCCAGGAAATCTACTTATACAAAAGCTCCCTTACAGGCCGTGTGCCCATCAGGGAGCTTTTTCATATGCTGCATTTCTCTTTCATGCCTGCGCCTGCCAGATGCGCCGCATGGCCATTGCGTCGTCCGCCTGCGTGCCCTTGCTCTCGCAGATCACCGTGCCGTCATAGCCCCGCGCATACAGCAGTGGAGCCAAGTTTTCAAAGCGCGGGCCGTACTTCTCCTCCGCAAAGGTATGGTGGCGCTTTTCGCCCGCCGCTGTATACTCGATGGTAGAAAAATGCATGTGCATTTTTCGCGCGCGCGCAATGCCAAGCGCGCCTTCGATAGTATCCAACACCGCCGCGAAATCCGCCTGCGTATTCAGCGAACCGCCGCCCAGGGCATGCAGATGGGCAAAATCGATGCAGGGCAGCATGCGCTCGTCCAGCAGGCAGAAATCCAGCGTTTCGCGCAGATCGCCGATCTGGCTGTACTTGCCCATGGTTTCAGGGCAAAGGATGGTTTGCTCCAGCCCGATATCATCCAGCCTGCGATAGGCTTCAATCAAGCCCGCCCGACAATTGGTCAGCGCTTCCGAGCGTTCCATCTTCATGGCCGCGCCCACATGCACCACCACGCGCTGCCCGCCCAGCGCCGCAGCCTTGCGCGCCGAGTCCAGGATATAGCGAAAGCTCGCCTCGCGCTTTTCCGGGTCGGGATTGGCCAGATTGATATAATAGGGGGCGTGCACGCTGACGGATATCCCCCATCTTTCAGCCTGCGCGCAGATATCCGCCGCCGTATCATCCGACAGCGACACGCCGCGGCCAAAGGAATATTCATAGGCCGTCAGCCCCTGTGCGGCCAGCCACTCCGGGGCCTGGACGCTGGCCTTGAAGCCCTCGGCATAAAAGCGTTCGGCATTGCCTGCCGGTCCAAATCGCATGGTATATCCTCCGCAAAGTTACTTTTGATTATCGTTTTCCCATAATCTCATCGCGTATCAGCGCAATCGCATGCGTTTCGATACGGGAAATATAGGATCGAGAAATGCCCATCTTGCTCGCCACCTCATGCTGTAAAAGCGGACGGCCGCCAAGCAGCCCATAGCGCATTTCCAGCACAGCCCGCTCGCGCTGCGGCAGCTTTTTCAGCGCCGCGCGCACCTGCTGCATATTCATGCGGCGGATAGCCGCATCCTCCACCATATCCCCCGGCGTGCCCAGGATATCCTGGAAGGAGATATCGTTGCCTTCACCGTCCATGCCGATGGGATCGGTCATGGATACGTCGTTTCGGCGCTTCTTGGCCGCACGCAGCTGCATAAGCACCTCATTTTCAATGCAGCGGGCGGCATAGGTGGACAGCGGCGTTTTTGCATCGGGCTTATAGGTATTCACCGCCTTGATCAGCCCCAGCGTGCCCACCGACACCAAATCGTCCTGCGTCAGGCCGGGCACTGTATATTTGCGCACCACATGGGCAACCAGGCGTAGATTATGCTCGATCAGCCGTGCGCGGGCGGTCTCATCCCCCGCCTGCATGGCGGCAAGCGCCTGCGCCTCCTCCTGGCGCGACAAGGGCTTTGGAAAGCTGCCGCCGCCCGATAAATGTCCAAGCAGCAGCAGTGCGTCGCGAATCAGACACCATAAGAATCCCAGCATGTGCCACACCCCCTGCCCAGGGTATGCGGCAAAGCTGGGCAATATCACTGCGCCATCCGATGATTGCGGTTGGGGCCGCGCAGATAATCGCCGTCCTCCGCAATGAAATCAACAGGCAGCAGCACCTGCTGACCGGCAACCGACACAAAATCCAACCGCGTGCCGTCGGCAGCGCTGCGGATTTCCGTCACCGTAAAGGGCTTTGCACCCGCAGGCGTAAGCGCCTCGATCATATCGCCCACATGAAAGCGGTTTTTCACCTCGGCCAGCATGCAGCCGTCCCGCATGCCAAGTACGCGGCCGACAAACTCCCGCGTTTGCGAAAAGCCTTCCGCGCCTGAGGCAGGCTGCGGCGTACCAAAGTAAAAGCCGGTATTGCAGCTGCGATGGCTCACCTTGAGCAGCTCATCCTGCAATTCGGGCAGCGCCGCGCGGTACGCCGCCTCGCCCTGCGCAAGCAGATCCAGCGCACGGCGATATGCCTGCGTAACCGAGGCCACGTAGTAGGCCGTTTTCATGCGGCCCTCGATTTTAAGCGACGCAATGCCCGCATCCCGCATTTCGGGCAGGTGCGACAGCATATTGAGATCGTAGGCGGAAAAGATATACGTGCCGCGCTCGTCCTCAAGCACGGGCATGGGCTCGTCCGGACGCTTGAGCTCCGTCACCGTATACTGCCAGCGGCAGGGCTGCGCGCAGGCGCCGCGATTGCCCCCGCGCCCGGCCAGATAATCGCTCATCATGCACCGACCCGAGTGCGCCATGCACATGGCCCCATGCACAAAAGCTTCCAGCTCCACCTTGGAATCCAGCCGCTCACGCAGGCAGGCAATGCGCGCCAGCGACAGCTCGCGGGACAGCACAATGCGCTCCGCGCCAAGCTGGGCAAACAGGTTGGCCGCTTCCGCGTTCATCACATTCGCCTGCGTGCTTACATGCAGCACAAGCTCGGGCACCTCGCGGCGAAGATAGGCAAAAGCGCCCAGATCGCTGATGATGGCCGCGTCCACGCCCATCTGCGCCGCGCGGCGGGGGGATTGCCCCAGTTCGGCCAATTCATCATCGTAAGGCAGGATATTCAACGTCAGGTAGAATTTTTTGCCCTGCCCATGCAGCAAATCCAGGGCTGTTTGCAATTCATCCCAGTCAAAATTGCCCGCGGCGGCGCGCAGGCCAAATTTTTTCAGCCCGCCATATACCGCGTCCGCGCCAAAGCGTGCGGCGGCGCGCAGTTGCTCCATGCCGCCCGCGGGCGACCGCAGTTCCATCATTGGTTATTTCGCTCCCGTCTTTTCATCGTATGCCTGCCACAGCGGCGCATAAATCTTCACCGCCGCCTCATGCTCCTCAAGCGTGCGGGAGAAGTACAGTTCGCCCGTCGCAGGATCCTTGGAGCAGAAATAGAGGTAGTTCTGCGCCGTAAAGGTTTCGTCCGGATACAGCGCAGCCTCAATCGCCGCAGCAGAGGGATTACAGATCGGTCCGGGCGGCAGGCCCTTATTGCGATAGGTGTTATAGGGCGAATCGACAGACAGATCGCTGTTGTTCAGGCTCATGCGCTCGGTGCCAGTAACATATTTGATAGTCACGTCGCTCCCAAGAGCCATATTGATCTTCAGCCTGTTATGGAACACCGCGGAAACGCGGGCAAAATCCGCCTGTTTTGCTTCCTTTTCAATCAGCGAAGCCAGGGTGATCACCTGATCCATGGTCATGCCCAGCGCATCCGCACGGTCGTGCCACTCATCCCGGAATACGGCCTCGGTCTGCGAAAGCAGCTTTTTGATTATCTCCTCCGGCGTTGCCGAAGTATAGATTTCATAGGTATTGGGCGACAGATAGCCTTCCAGCGCATAAATACGCTGGCTAAAATTGGCCGACGCGCGCACGTCGGCAATGTAATAGTAGGCTGAAAACCGCTCGCCCGTGCGGCACAGGCTGAGGAACTGCTCCTCATCGCTGATTACACCCTCGCGCTTCAGATAGGCGGCAATGCTCTGCACCGTCCAGCCTTCGATGATGGTAATCTTGCGCACCAGAGGTGTGCCGTCGCCACGCGTCAGCTGCTCGGCAATCTCGCGCAGGGTCATGGACGGCGACAGGGTGTAGGTGCCCGCCTGTATCTTTTGTCCATAGCCCAGAAAATCGGCGTAATACTTAAACACCGAGCGGTTGCGCACCAGACCCGCGGCTTCCAGATTGTTGGCTACGCGGGTAAGCGAACTGCCGCTTTTCACCTCAAAGGTCACGGCCGCCGTGCTGGATGCATCCACAGGATCGACATAGCGCGCGCTGATGAAATGCCAGCCTGTGGCAAATATGCCCACCACGATGACCGTAACGCACAGAATCACCAGTATGGGTCGAAGGATATTCCACAGCCAGCTGTACCAGAATAACCCGTATTCGCGCTCCTCGCGCAGCTGCTCGTAGCGCTTGTCATCGAAGCGCGGATAGAGCATCCGCATCAGCCCCGCCATTTCGCGGATGGAATCGCCCGCCGCTGTCTCTTTTTCAAGCTATCCTCCCGCTTACATGCCAGGCATATCCAGCCCGGCCGCATCGCTCAGGGTTTTAAATACATCGGCCATCGTCTGCTGCAGGCGCATTTCCAGCAGCAGAAAGCGCGACGTGTTCTCCCCCGCAAACAGCAGCGCGCCGATTTGCTGGAAGCGCTGCGTGTCGTCATTGCTTACCTCCGCCCCCGCTACGGCGGCCAGCTGCAATTGCATTTGCAGCTTTTTGTATTCGCGCAGCAGGGCGCGGGCGGTTTCATCGCTTTCTATTTCCTGCCGCAGCTGGCGATAGGCGCGGCAATCCTCGCTTTCGCGGATCGCGCGGGCCAGCGCGTTGGCTTCATCGTATATCTGCATTGTATCCCCTTTCCGCGCGCTGCATGCGCGCGTCGATTATAAAGCAAATACCGGCGGAGAAAAATCTCCCCGCCGGTATTATAACACATGCTGTTAGCCCAAGTCCACAATGATGGGCAAAATCATGGGATTGCGCTTGATCTTGTCGTAGATGTAGCGATGCAGCTCATCCTTGATGCGGTTCTTAATGCTGGGCCAGTCGCTGCCCTCGATGCGGCCGTAGCTGGCGATGATATTGCGCACGGTGTTGCGGATGCCCTCGATGATATCCTCGTTTTCGCGCACATAGACAAAGCCGCGGCTGATGACGTCCGGGCCAGATACCAGCATGCAGTTGGTGCGGTCAAAGGCCATGGCCACGATAATCAGGCCGTCCTGGGACAGATGCTTGCGGTCGCGCAGCACCACATTGCCCACATCGCCGATACCCAGGCCATCCACCAGGACGGTTCCCGTGGGCACCTCGCCCGCGATGCTTACACCCGAAGCGCCCAGCTCGATCACCTGGCCAATTTCGGGCAGGATGATATTCTGCCTGGGCATGCCCATGGACTCGGCCAGCTCACCATGCTGCCACAGCATGCGGTATTCACCGTGCACGGGAATCAGATACTTAGGCTTTACCAGGGTGTGCATCAGCTTGATTTCTTCCTGGCAGGCATGGCCGGAAACGTGCACCTCGGCCATGGCGTCGTAGATAACCTCCGCGCCGCAGCGATACAGCTGGTTGATCACGCGGGAGACGAACACCTCGTTGCCCGGAATGGGCGAGGCGCTGATGATGATCTTATCAGATTGCTTGATCTGCAGCTTGCGGTGCTCGGAGAAGGCCATGCGGGTCAGGCCGCTCATGGGTTCGCCCTGGCTGCCGGTGGTCAGCACCACCAGCTCGTCGTCGCGATACTTATCCAGATCGTCGATATCAATCAGCGAGCCATCGGGAATGCGCAGCTCGCCCAGCTCCATGGCCACGGCGGTCACATTGACCATGCTGCGGCCCACAAAGCACACCTTGCGGTGATAGTGCACCGCGCAGTCCACCACCTGCTGCAGGCGGAAGACATTGCTGGAGAACATGGCGATAATCACGCGGCCGCGTGCGTTATTGATCTGCTCATAAAAGGTATCGGCCACCTTGCGCTCGCTCATGGTGTAGCCGGGGCGCTCGATGTTGGTGCTTTCGCACAGCAGCGCCAGCACCCCCTTGCGGCCATACTCGGCAATCGTGGGCAGGTCGGTCACGGCGTCGCCGGACAGCGGCGTGTAGTCGACCTTGAAGTCACCGGTGTGGATGACCACGCCCGCCGGGCAGTCGATGGCGAAGGCCAGCGAGTCCGGGATGGAGTGGTTGACGTGGATCGGCTCGACGGTGAAGCAGCCGAGCGTGACCTTCTGGCGCGGGCGGATCTCATGGAAGATCGCGCTGGACGCAAGGCCGTGCTCCTCGAGCTTGTTCTTGATAAGACCAATCGTCAGCTTGGCGGCGTAGATCGGCACATTGAATTTTTTGAGCAGGTACGGCAGACTGCCGATGTGGTCCTCGTGACCGTGGGTGATGAACAGGCCCTTGATGCGGTCCCTGTTCTCGAGCACGTAGGTGAAGTCTGGGATGACCAGATCGACACCGAACATATCGGCATCCGGGAACACAAGGCCGCAGTCAACGAGGATCATGTCGCCCTGGCACTCATACAGCGTAATATTCTTGCCGACT
>ENA-ORSL01001245-ORSL01001245.1-human-gut-metagenome-genome-assembly--contig:-NODE-1245-length-22131-cov-9.591230_pt1 | contig 22131 bp, 26 predicted proteins | sample MGYA00242190_ERZ509157 | MGnify/ENA primary metagenome ERZ509157 (study PRJEB26280, sample SAMEA2338664) | human gut metagenome | biome: human gut; feature: human-associated habitat; material: faeces...
GGAGCGTCCCAAAACAAGCCTTTCGGGCTTGTGTGCTCTTGTCAACTGATGGTAAGAAAAAATTAACATTTTTTGGAGATGATTACAGTTCAAATTGAGTGCTTGCACGAAGTAATTTATTTTGCTATGCTTATCGTCAGAAAGGGGATTTGAATATGACTTTGGGAGAATTTTTTAAGGGGCTTGCAGAAAATCGCCCCCTCGTGAGCGCGGTAACGGCATGGGCTGTTGCGCAGGTTCTGAAAACGATAATAAACTATCTTATAAATAAAGAATGGAAGGCGGAGCGCCTTTGGGGCAGCGGCGGAATGCCCAGCTCCCATTCGGCAACGGTGTGCGCGTTTCTGGTGGCTACAGTCTTTAACTATGGCCCGGCCTCCTTTGAATTTGCTATGGCGGTCCTGTTTGCAATAGTGGTGATACATGATGCCCGGGGTGTGCGCCTGGAGACCGGCCGTCAGGCGGAGATACTGAATTCCATAACCCGATTTCTGCGTTCCGGAAACAGCAAGATAGAGCTGCCGGAGGAGGAGCTCAAGGAACTGGTGGGCCATACGCCTTTCCAGGTGGCAGTAGGCTCAGCCATAGGCATAATAGTGGGGCTTCTGCTGCATTAAAGCGGCGCGAAATGTGCGACATGTACACAGGGAATACCGAAAGAGGTATTCCTTTTTTGATTGAGAATTGCGGCGAGGAGGAGTGTGGTGTTAATATATGTTCAGAACAAACGTTCGAAACAAATACAGCAGGAGGAAAACATGATACACAGGCAATTCGCGCAAAGGCGCAGGCTCATGGCGGGGGAAACAGTTAAGAAGGTCACGCTGACGCTTACAGGAAGCTTTGATAATTCCGGCCTGTTTGGTGAAAGGTATGTGGCTGTAGACGGGGAGATCATAACGGAACTGGGCACGTACAAGGTGAGGCAGGGCAGTACCATAATACTGCATACAAAGATAAGCCCCATCATGGGCGGAAGCGAGAAGTACGGCATATTCGTGAACAACAAGTGCGTGAGGACTGCTGCAAACTGCATAAATCACGGCCCGGACTACGAGTATACCGTCACATGCAACTGCACGATAAACGGTCAGGGAAAGGTACACGCAAGGGGCGGCTATGCCAGGATAGACGTCACGACTGAAGAATAAGCACATATTAACAAACTGTGAATAGCGGGCGGCAGGCGTTGACATATATAGAATGCCGATATAAGATATGTATAGAATTCCGATATATGGAGGAACCATATGGACAAGACGCTTGTGACCCGCAGCACGGGTATGCTGCTGCTTAAGCTCATTGAAAACGAGGATATGTACGGCTATCAGATGATAGAGGAACTGGCGAGGCGGTCTGACGATACCTTTACGCTAAAGGCCGGAACGCTCTATCCCATGCTCCACGACCTTGAGAAGGCGGGGCTGATAACCGCATACGAAAAAACGGCGGATACCGGCAGGGTAAGGAAATATTACAGCATAACAAAGGCGGGCAGGGCGGAGCTTTCCGCCAAAACCAGGGAGTGGCGGGAGTTTTCCCGCGCCCTTGACAAGGTGCTTGGAGGTGTGAGCTATGCCTTCTGACAGGGTAAACGAGTATCTTAAAAGCGTATGCGCCGAGGTACGCTGGAGGCAGGCGCACGACGCGGTGCGGGAGGAGCTTGCCGCACACATAGAGGATCAGACCGAAGCGTATATGCGCTCCGGCATGGAGAGGGAAACGGCGGAGCGGAAGGCAGTGGAAAGCATGGGGAGCCCGGCGGAGACAGGACTTCGCCTTGACGCGAGCTACCGGCCCAAGCCCCAGTGGGGGCCGGTGATCATGCTGACAGCACTGCTTATGATAAGCGCCGCCTGCAGATTTATGGAGTATGGAAACGGCGGCAGCCCATTAGGCAAATTTATTATTGCCGCCTGTATAGGCTGCGGGCTGTTTGTCTGGCTGTATAATGCAGACCTTTACCGGCTGGCGGGGCTGTCGTGGCAGGCCTATATTGCGGTGATAGCACTATGCCTTGCTGCACTTCCGCTGTGCTATTCCTGCGGACCCAGCGAGATGATAGTGCTTCAGACGGCTGCCATAACCATACCGGCGCTGTTTGCAGGCTGGCTGTATGTATGCAGGGGCTTTGGGGGGCTGCTCACAGGCGGGGCGATGCTGGTGATACCGATAGCGGGAATGCTTATGGCTCCATATACGGGAGCAGCCGTTAACGTCGCCGCTGCGTGCCTTGCGGTAATAGCGTTTGCCTCGGTATGGGGGCTTTGCGGAAAGAACAGGTGGCTGCCCATAGCGTTAAGCTGGGGCGGCGTGCTGTGCGGCGGCTATGGGCTGCTCAGGTCAAATGCGCGCTGGTGGCAGCGCGTTGCGGTGATGCTGCGCCCGGAGGCGTTTCCCGAGGATTACAGTTACCAGATAAGGGTGATAAGGGATATGCTGCGCGCCTCGAGGCCCATAGGCCGCGGACAGGATACTGAAATGATGAGGTATTCCATGCTCTTTAAAAGGGACGGGAGCATAGACCGCGAAGCGTATGTGGATTTCATGCTCACCACAATAGCCCACCGTTACGGCTGGGTGATAGCCCTGATAATAGCCGCGGTGCTGATAGGGCTCATAGCGATGCTGTTCTTTAAGGCGCTGAAGCTTACGAGCCTGTTCGGCAAGATCATGGGCTGCGGTATCTGCGCGTCGCTTTTGATGCAGGCGGTGCAGTACATGCTTGGCAACTGCGGTATGGTGATAATGGGCTGGCTGCCGCTGCCCTTCCTTTCCTACGGCAACACGTCGCTTGTGGTGAATATGGCGATGATGGGGCTGCTTTGCTCCCTGATGCGCTCCGACGGGCTCTATGCGGACAAGGAGCCGAAGCCCCTGAATAAGCTCAGGCTACGGCTGGAGTGGGAAAAATAAATTAAGGGACTGCTGTTGCAGTCCCTTAATTATTGCATATTTATTCGGCAAAGCTCACGACGAGATCCACCAGCACATCGGTTATCTGATCCAGGCTCCTTGCGGGTATCCATTCCCGCACGCCGTGGTAGTTGTAGCCGCCGGTGGGCAGGTTGGGGCAGGGCAGTCCATCCCATGAGAGATGTGCGCCGTCCGTGCCGCCCCGTATGGGCACGGTGCGGGCGGGTATGCCGTTCTTTTCAAAGGCGGCTATGGCCTTGTGGATGAGCTGAATATGGGGTTCTATCTTTTCCTTCATGTTGTAGTAGCTGTCCTTGACGGTGGCCACGGCAGTGCCTTCGCCGTAGCGGCGGTTTATCTCGGAGGCGAGGGCGAGGAACAGCGCTTTGCGGGCCTCGAAGCTCTTTGCGTCGTGGTCGCGGATGATGTAGCGGAGGGTAGCCTCGGTAACACTGCCCTGCATATCGTGCAGGTGGAAGAAGCCCTGATAGCCGCAGGTGTTCTCCGGCACCTCGGTCTTGGGCAGCATATCGTGGAACTCTATTGCAACGGTGGCGGCGTTGACCATTACGTCCTTTGCCTCACCGGGGTGTACGCCCACGCCGTGAACAGTGAGCACGGCGGAGGCGGCGTTGAAGTTTTCGTATTCTATCTCGCCTATGGGGCCGCCGTCAACGGTGTAGCCGAAGTCGCAGCCCAAAGCCTTTACGTCTATGCCCTCTGCGCCCCGTCCTACCTCCTCGTCTGTGGTGAATATGACCTTTACTTCCCCGTGGGGCCTGCCGCTGGCCATGAGCCTTTCAACGGCTGACATTATCTCCGCCACGCCCGCCTTGTCGTCGGCGCCGAGCAGCGTTGTGCCGTCGGTGACTATCAGCTCCTCGCCCACATGCTTTGAGAGGCCGGGGCAGAGGGCCTCGTTCATTACCACGCCTGATTCCAAGGTAAACTCGCCCTCCGGGCAGGTGATAACAGCAGGACGGACGTTTTCGCCGGGGGCGTCCGGGGCGGTGTCCACATGGGCTATGAGCGCGATGGAAGGCGCACCCTTAACGTTGGCGGGCAGCGTGCCGTATACGTTGCTGTTGGAGTCAAAGGATATGTCCTTTAAGCCAAGCTCCTCCATCTCGCGGGCAAGCTCGCGGATAAGCTCCTTCTGACGCTCGGTAGAGGGGGCGGTCTCGGAAAAATCATCGGACGTGGTGTAGTATGTTACATAACGAAGAAAACGTTCCCTTGGGGTCATAATATCCTCCCGAAAACAGTTTATTTTGTTCACCTCAAAGGTTAGCGCATTTGCGGGGCAAAGTCAACCTTTTGCCATATCGCCCAACTGATGGTATCATAATAACTGTAATGATTTTAAGGAGGGTATTTCTGTGCGGGTACTGGATATTGATCTGGACTTTTTCCTTGCGGGCTGCTGTCCTCTGGCCGATAAGTGCAGGCGGCCGGAGCTTTTTGGCCATGAGCCGTGGGAAAGCGGGCGAGTGCGGCGCTTTCTTGAGGGCAATTGCGGATTGAGCAAGGACAGGCCCATACCCGGCAGGATATTTGAGACACATGACTCTGCGCTGGAGCTGTGGCGGGATATGCTGGAAGCAAAGCGGCTTACAGCCCCCTTTGATGTGACGCACATCGACGCACACAGCGACCTTGGCATAGGCTATCCCGGACCGAGGTATGTGCTCAACGGCGTGCTGCCTATAAGATACGACAAACGGGCAGACGCGGAAAAGTACAGAAGGCTCAACGAGCTGGACGAGGCGAATTATCTGCTTTTCGCTCTGGCCTTCAGGTGGATATCCTCTTTGGAAAATGTGCGTAATCCAAGCTCCCTACCCGATATACCAAAGGAAATACTCGTGCCGGGCAAGGCAGATTCAATACAGCTGAGCTCTTTTACCGCTGCCCTTTCTCTGGGCATAAACGGCAAAGAGCCGGTGATACCATTTAATGTATATGAGGATTATAATGGATTTAAGGCAGAGGAGAAGTATGATTTTATGTCCGTAGCCATATCCCCAAGATACTCCCCAAAGGAGGCGGACGTGCTGCTGCCGGTGTTTGGGGAATATATGACGCTGGTATAATTAGAGACGGATATTGTATAAAAATAAATAATATATTATTTTTAAAAAAGGTATTGACAGCTTGAAAAACACGGAGTAGAATGTAGCCAACATTTGAGAAAGGACGCGTAAGAAGATGAAGATGTTCGCTGCTATAAAGAACGCCGGCATTTATTACTATTACTTTTATGCCACAGGTAATGGTTGTTTGTGCTGCGCGTCGAAGGCGAACAGATAAAGCTTACGATGATAAAAAGGCCGCATGAGCAACCGCTCATACGGCCTTTTTGTTATATTTTAGAAAATTTAATTTTCAGGAGGAAAAAACCATGAAAAAGACACTCGCTATACTGATGGCGGCACTTATGCTGCTGGGCCTCACCGCCTGCAGCTCCGCACCCGAAGCGACCACTGAACCTGCGGCCACCGCAGAGCAGACCGAGCAGACTGCCGCTCCCGCAGAGGAGAAGCAGAGCTATACCGTAGGCATTTGCCAGCTGGTTCAGCATCCCGCTCTTGACGCTGCCACACAGGGCTTCAAGGATGTGCTCACCGAGCAGTTGGGCGACAGCGTGACCATCGAGGAGGGCAACGCCTCCAACGATATACCCACCTGCGCTACCATAGTGAACGGCTTCGTTTCGTCCGGGGTAGACCTTATAATGGCAAACGCCACTCCTGCTCTTCAGGCGGCTGTAGCGGCTACCAATACCATACCCATACTGGGCACTTCCGTTACGGAGTACGGCGTTGCGCTGAATATTTCAGACTTCTCCGGTACCGTGGGCGGCAACGTATCCGGCACCTCCGATCTGGCTCCTCTGGATCAGCAGGCGGCAATGGTAAAGGAGCTGTTCCCCGATGCAAAGACGGTGGGCATACTCTACTGCTCCGGCGAGGCTAACTCCGTATACCAGGCAAACGTTGTGAAGGAATGCCTCGAAGCTGACGGCCTGGCCGTAAATATATTCACCTTCGCAGATTCCAACGACGTATCCACCGTAACCACCAGCGCTGTTGCCGAGAGCGACGTTCTGTACATTCCTACCGATAACACCGCCGCCTCCTGCACCGAGGCCATAGCGGCCGTTACTGTTCCCGCCGGCGTACCCGTGATAGCGGGCGAAGAAGGCATCTGCAAGGGCTGCGGCTTGGCTACCCTGTCCATCAATTACTACGACCTTGGCCGCACCACCGGTGAAATGGCAGTTAAAATACTCAAGGGCGAGGCCGATATCTCCGAGATGCCTGTGGAATACTTCCAGGGCCCCGTAAAGAAGTTCAACAAGGATATGGCTGAAAAGCTGAACGTAACTATCCCCGAGGGATATGCCGCCATAGAGGATTAACAGGAAGAACTAAAAAGAAATAAGACAGAGCAAGAGGAGAAATGAGATGAACGCAGCGGTTTGTTTGGGGCTTCCCAGTATCGCCAACCTGATATCCAGAATGCCGGGCGGTATTGCCCAGGGAATAATTTGGGGCATAATGGCACTTGGCCTGTACATTACCTTCCGGTTGCTGGATATTGCGGACCTTACGGTGGACGGTTCCTTCGCAACCGGCGGCGCAGTAGCCATAATGCTCATAACCTCTGGCTGTCCTGCCTGGGCCGCGCTGATAGCGGCCCTTCTCGCAGGAACTGCTGCAGGGCTATGCACAGGAGTGCTGCACACCAGACTTGGTATTCCCGCCATACTTTCCGGCATACTCACCCAGTTTGCGCTGTACTCCATCAACCTTCGCATAATGGGCATGTCCGCAAACCGCTCAGCTAATCCGGATACCTTCAAGCTGCTCATCACCATGCGCAGCGTACCCAAAGCCATACTGACAGGCGCTGTGTTAGCTGCGGCCATAGTAGCGGTAATGTACTGGTACTTCGGTACAGAGCAGGGCTCCGCCATCCGCGCCACCGGCTCCAACCCCAACATGAGCAGGGCCCAGGGCATAAACACCGATAACATGAAGCTCATCGGCCTTGCCCTTTCAAACGGAATGGTGGCTCTCTCGGGAGGGCTTATGGCCCAGTATCAGGGCTTCGCCGATGTAAACATGGGCAGGGGCTCCATCGTTATAGGCCTTGCCGCCATAATAATCGGAGAGGTTCTGTGCGATGCCGCGTTCCGCAAGGGCTGTGAGTTTTACATGAGGCTGCTGTTTGTGATAGTCGGAGGCATAGTGTACTACATCGTAATGGTGATAATACTGTGGCTCAAGCTTGATCCAAACGACCTGAAGCTTTTTACCGCCATAATAGTAGCCGTATTCCTTGCGGTGCCCCATATACAGGCGGAGCGAAAGAGCTCATTCAAGATGGCGGGTAAGCGCAGCCTCAATGGAAAGGCCTGATGAAAGGGGAGAGTAGATATGCTGAAGCTGGACAATATATGTAAGACCTTCAATCCGGGTACAATAAACGAAAAAAAAGCGCTGCAAAACCTATCGCTGACCCTTAAACCGGGCGACTTTGTAACGGTGATAGGCGGCAACGGCGCGGGCAAATCCACCATGCTCAACGCCATAGCCGGCGTATGGCCTGTGGACAGCGGCTCCATCACCATCGACGGCATAAACGTTACGGGTGAATGCGAGCATAAGCGCGCCGCATATATAGGCCGCGTATTTCAGGACCCGATGCTCGGTACCGCGCCAAATATGCAGATAGAGGAGAACCTGGCGCTGGCAATGCGCCGCGGCAGGCGCCGCGGGCTGCGCTGGGGCGTCACAAAGGCCGAGCGGGAACAGTACCGGGACAGGCTGAAGGGCCTGGGTCTCGGCCTTGAGGACAGAATGACGGCTAAGGTGGGCCTGCTCTCCGGCGGTCAGCGTCAGGCGCTGACGCTGCTCATGGCGTCGCTGCAAAAGCCAAAGCTTTTGCTCCTCGACGAGCACACCGCCGCCCTAGACCCCGCCACCGCCAAGAAGGTGCTGGACATATCCGACAGCATCATCAGGGAGAACGGCCTTACCGCACTGATGATAACTCACAATATGAAGGACGCCATAAATCATGGCACGAGGCTCATCATGATGAACGAGGGGCATATAATACTCGACGTGGAGGGCGAAGAAAAGAAAAAGCTGACCAAGCAGCAGCTGATGGAAAAGTTCGCCGAGATAGCGGGCAAGCAGGTAGAATCCGACAGGATACTGCTGTCGTAAGCTTCTGCTCAGACAGGTTAGGGGGCGCCGCCTAAAAAGCGGAGCCCCTTCAGTCTGTCGAAAAACCGTGGGGTTGTTAAGGGGCCGCAGCCCCTTAAGTTAATTCCGGCTTCGACGACATGTGCGTCAAAACGGATGAAAACCGGAGGTTTTCGCACTTTACGGGTTTTGCCGCCCGGGAACGAATGTGAGAGGCAAAACCCGCAAAAACTCGAAAAAGTGGTCTTTAGCCACTTTTTCGACACTCTGTAGGGGCCCCGCCCGATAAAAGCGGGACCCCTTTAATATCGACATTTTTGCAGGGCAGCGTCACGCGCTGCCGAGCTTAAGGCGAATATTACATATCCGCGCAGGGATTATTGGCCGGGCCCATGTTCAGGGTAAGGCCGGCGGTTATGCTGCTTTGCAGGATGTTCAGACACTCGCCGAAGCGCTGGAAGTGAACTATTTCGCGTTCCCGCAGAAAGCGCAGGGGGTTAATTATGGCAGGGTCGTCCGTGAGCACCATCAGGTGTTCATATGTTGCTCTTGCCTTCTGCTCTGCTGCTGTATCAAAAAGGCAACATTTTTTGCGGCTGTGTCAAAAGCTCCAGTGTATTTCCACAGGGACCTCCCAGCTGCCGGGAGAGCGCCTTCCGATGTATATGCGCTCTATCAGTGTTTCTGGGGCAGCATTGTCCAGAGCGTTGAGCAGGACCGGGATATCTTCCCTGGTTGATGAGGGGCTGATTTGCTTCAGCTCTGCCGTACCGCTTGCGGCGGATAGCATAAGCCGCTGCTTTTCAGATGAAATGCGTTTGAGGGTATCTGAAAAGTCAGCCTCGCTTATGGAGCCTTCCGCCCTGTGGAGGTAAAGCTTTGCCATGGCTTCGGAATATATGTCGATGCGTCCCTGCAGCTTTGAAATGCGCTTCGACAGCTGTATCTGCCGGGAACTGCTGCACTGAATGCATCGTTCTTTTAGCATATCCGCATCGAGGTGCTCTGAGGCGAGCCGGTTAAGCTCACACAGCACGGTATGCTCCAGACGCTTTACGGATATAAAACCACCGGGACAGGCCGCCTTTGATATATAGCGGCGGCTGCATCGAAGGTAGCTTTCGCCGTGGCTCCTTGCGGAGCGCATGGGACTGCCGCAGCAGGCGCAGTAAACCCTGCCGGCAAAAGCCCCCGCCTTATTGCCGGCGAAGGGACGCGATTTTTCGGATATGAGCCGCTGTACGGTCTGCCATTGCTTTTCATCTATTATTGCCTCGTGCGTGTTTTCCACCCTGAACCACAGCTCCGGGGGTTTTGGCATGTTGCGCTTGGTCTTGTAGGATACGCTGCCGTACCTGCCCTGAACCATATGGCCGATGTAGACCTCGTTTTGGAGCATGCGGGATATCGTGGCATACTGCCACAACCCGCCGCCGGGGGAGGGTATGCCCCGGGCGTTGAGCTCCCGGGCTATAGACGTTTTTCCTTGGCCATTGGCGAATAACGAGAATACTTCCCGTACTGTAAAGGCCTTTTCCTCATCGATGATGAGGTGCCCTTTTTGAGCCGGATCCTTGGCGTAGCCGTAGGGCGCGGAAGAACCTATGTGCAGCCCAAGACTTCTTCGGCTGTTCAGTACGCTCTTTATGCTCTCGGACATGTCCTCGAGATACCACTCGTTCACGAGGCCGTTTATCTGGCGCGTCTTTTTGTTGCCCGGATCGTCGGTATCGCAGTTGTCCGCTACGCTTACAAAGCGTATGCCCCAAATGGGGAACAGGCCGTGTATGTACTTTTCTACCAGCTCCAGCTCCCGGGTAAAGCGGGACTGGGTCTTGCACAGCACTATGCCGAAGCGCTTTGCTTCCGCATCCCGCAAGAGCCTGTTGAATTCCGGCCTGTTCCTGTCCGCACCGGCATAGTCGTCGTCGCTGTATATATCGTATATCTCCCAGCCTTGCGCGTCAGCGTACTGAGTGAGCAGCATCTTCTGGTTTTGTATGCTTCCGCTGTCCGCGCCATCGGCCTTGCCCTTATCCTCCTCGGACAGCCGGCAGTATATGGCGGCCCTCATATACTGCGCCTTTTGTTGAGCATTTGCAGCCATTTTTCCGCAAACAGCTTTTTATCCGGGAACCGGCCATTTTTAAATACGCTTTTGCACATGGGTGATTTTGCCAAAAAACAACACCTCCTGTATATAAATATTAGGGTAGGATGCCGGTTATAATATGGATTGCTGTCAGTTTGTGATATTGACATAATAGATAACAAATATCGCATTATCCGGAATTCGAATGAATAACTGATGGGAAAAGAATTCACGTTGTTGTATACTATATGTGATTAAGGATAAGGTGGGTTTGATATGGACATCAGCCTTCGGCAACTCGAGGCATTTATAAAGGTAGCGGAGCACAGAAGCTTCTCAAAGGCTGGGGACGAGCTGTTTTTGAGCCAGTCTACCATAAGCAGTCATGTGGCACAGCTGGAACAGTCGCTTCAGGTGACGCTCATAAAGCGCCGCGAAAAGAAGAACATAGAGCTGACGGAGGAAGGGCAGCGGGCATATCGCGCAGCCCAGATAATAATCAATCAGGCGGAAATGCTGCAAAACATGTTCCGCAAGGAGGAGGCCGACCAGCCCCTCATATCCATTGCCGCCTCTACGGTGCCTTCGAGCTACATACTGCCGGGCATAATGACGGGATTTTCCGATATCAGGCCGGAATGCAGGTTCTCCGTTCTTGACGGAGACAGTTCCTTTGCCCTTGAGCGGCTGCAAAACGGCGAGGCTGTGTTTGCGTTTGTAGGAACCAGCAGCCGCAAGACCATATTCAGCTATCATACCGTCTGCCGCGACAGAATGGTGCTGATTACCCCAAATAATAAAGAGTTTGCCGAAAAAAAGGAAATGGGCGTGCTGGGCAAGGAGCTGCTGGAATGGCCAATGATAATGCGTGAGAGCGGCAGCGGCACTCGCCGGGAGACGGATAACTATCTCAAGAGCATAGGTATGTCCTCGGCGGATCTTAACGTGGCCGGCTACATGAACAACATTGAGGGGATAAAGAGCATGGTAGCTGCCGGAAAGGGCACCACCATACTTTCAGAGCGAGCGGCGGCGGACGCCATACGTGACGGCCGGGTGCTGTGCTTTGATCTTGAGGAAGACGGTCCGTATCGCGACATATACATCGCCTACCTCAAGAACCGCAGCTTTACCCAGACGGAACAGGCATTTTTGAATTACGTAAGGAACCGCAGCGGCGAAAAGCCGAAGCAGAACAAGAATAACAAGAAACCATTGAAGGAGGAATAACAAAATGGCAAACGTAAAAGTAAACGCGGTAGGCGATCAATGCCCAATACCGGTAGTAAAGGCTACCAAGGCTCTTGGCGAGTTCAAGGAAGCAGGCACCCTTGAGGTACAGGTTGACAATGAGATAGCCATACAGAACCTTACCCGCCTTGCCGACAGCAAGGGCCTCAAGAGCAGGAGCGAAAAGCTGGGAGATAATCTTTTTGCCATTACTATGGAAGTGAACGGCCCGCTGACAATGGGCGGCGAGGATCTTTCCTGCCATGTCGATAGCAGGGGCGATTTCGTTGTTGCAATAGATACAGATGCAATGGGCCGGGGCTCCGATGATCTGGGCCGCACACTTATGAAGGGCTTTATTTATGCCGTATCCCAGCTGGAGACCCTGCCCAAGACTATACTGTTCTACAACGGCGGCGCCAAGCTCACTACCGAGGGTTCCGTATCGCTGGAGGACCTCAGGAGCATGGAAGCTCAGGGTGTGCAGATACTCACCTGCGGCACCTGCCTTAACTTCTACGGCCTTGCCGATAAACTGGCGGTAGGCAGCGTCACCAATATGTACGTAATAGTAGAAACTCTGGCTAAGGCCGGAAAGGTCATCAAACCGTGATATATCTCGACAATGCCGCAACTACCCTACATAAGCCTCAGCAGGTAATAGACGCGGTAGTACATGCAATGCAATCGATGGGCAACTGCGCCAGGGGCACCCATGAGGAGGCCCTTGACGCTGCCCGTACCGTATACGACGCCCGCGTAAGGCTGGCGTCGCTTTTCGGTTGCCCGCGGGTGGACCATGTGGCCTTCACTGCGAACTCCACCGAGGCGCTGAACATGGCTATAAACGGGCTTATCGACCCGGGCGACCATGTGATATCGACTGACCTTGAGCACAATTCCGTGCTGAGGCCCCTTTACCGCCTTGAGGCGGAGCATGGCGCAGAGCTGAGCTTTGTGCCGGCGGATAAGCTTGGCAATGTGGATTATGCGGACTTCGAGAGGCTCATGAAGCCAAATACAAGGGCCGTAGTATGCACCAACGCTTCAAACCTTACGGGAACCGTGCTGGATATAGAGCGCATAGCAAAAACAGCCCACAGCCACGGCGCGTTAGTGATAGTGGATGCTTCTCAGACGGCGGGCTGCTGGCCCATCGATATGAAAAAAATGGGCATAGACGTGCTGTGCTTTACCGGGCACAAAGGGCTTATGGGCCCGCAGGGTACCGGCGGTATATGCGTTAAAGAGGGTATAGAGATACGCCCCTTTAAGGTGGGAGGTTCCGGAGTACAGTCCTACAGCAGGACGCACCCGGCCGAGTACCCCACCCGCCTGGAGGCTGGCACGCTGAACGGCCACGGTATAGCAGGACTTGGAGCTGCGGCAAAGTTTATATCCGAGACCGGCGTAGAAAATATACATGCGAAGGAGCGCTCGCTTATGCTGCGCTTTTATGAGGGAGTGAAGAATATCGAGGGCGTCACGGTCTATGGCGACTTTACAAAGGACAAGACCGCTATAGTCGCGCTTAACATACGGGATTATGAGTCCGGAGAGGTGTCCTATGAGCTTTCGCAGGGCTACGGCATAGCCACCCGACCTGGAGCCCACTGTGCGCCTCGAATGCATAAGGCCCTCGGCACGGCTGAAGTAGGTGCGGTGCGGTTCAGCTTTTCCTTTTACAATACAGAGGAAGAGATTGATGAAGCGGTAAGAGCGGTAGCGGAGCTTGCAAAATGAGAGAAAAGAAGCTTTGGCTTATAATAACCTTCCATACAACTACGGCCGCCATGGCCATGGAGAGTCTCTGTACCGAAAAGGGATTGCCGGGGCGGCTTATACCCGTACCCCGGGAGATAACCGCCGGCTGCGGAATGAGCTGGCGCGCGCCGGTGGAAAATAAAAAGGAGCTTATAGAAGCTGCCGAGCAGGCGGGGATAGCTACGGACGGCGCATATGAAATAGTTATATGATGCTGCCTTCATACGCGGATAGGCAGCGAGGTGAAAAGAAAAGGTATTTACCATCGGGCGTTATCGGCATGGGCCATAACGCCCCTTTTAATATCGTTTGTATGAATTTTATCAATATCGGGCGCAATGGTATAATAACATTATTGAGGCGTATGTGCGCCGCTTATCAGTCAAAAGATCACCATCAAAAACCAGAAGCAAAAAACAAATCACACGGAGGTATTGTAGATGTCAGATTATGTACAGATGTGGAAAGACCTGGGAATGGATCTCGAAAGCCATGATATGCTCTGTCAGGTGCTGCCTACGGCGGTAGGGGATGTTTTCCTTACCCAGAAGAACAGGCCGAAGGCTATGGATTTCTGGGACCTGGTAATATCCGAGGTACACGGTATCCGCCCCGCCGAGCTCATAGCCGCGCAAAAGGAAGGCCGCAAGGTATTCGGCACCTTCTGCGTGTATGTCCCGGACGAGGTCGTCATAGCCGCAAACGGCATAGTCACAGGACTCTGCGGCGGCAGCCAGTTCTGGGTACCGGGCGGCGAGACAGTGCTGCCCAAGAGCACCTGCCCTCTCGTAAAGGCCTCCGTAGGCGCCCGCCTCGGCCGCACCTGCCCCTTCTTCCGCATAGCGGACATGTACGTCGGCGAGACCACCTGCGACGCCAAAAAGAAGGCGTATGAGATACTGGGCGAGGACGTTCCCATGTATGTAATGGACGTCCCCCAGATGAAGCGCGAGAAGGATATAATCAAATGGAAGGACGAGATAGCGGAGTTTGCGAAGAAGGTGGAGGAGTTCACCGGAAACAGCATAACCCCCGAAAAGCTGGGCGAGGCGATCAGGATAATAAACAACAAGCGCAAGGCCATGGCGAGGGTATATAATGCGCGCAAGTCCGAATGCCTGCCCATATCGGGACGCGACGTGCTGCTCATGACGCAGATATCCTTCTTCGACGATCCGGTACGCTGCGCGGAGATGTGCAACAGGCTGGCGGACGAGCTGGAGCAGCGTATAAAGGACGGCGTATCCGTGGTTCCCGAGGGCACCAAGCGTATACTCGTCACCGGCACGCCCATGGCGGTACCCAACTGGAAGCTGCATAATATAATAGAGACCAGCGGCGCGGCAGTCGTATGCGAGGAGATGTGCACCGGCACCCGCTATTTTGAGAACCTGGTGGATGAGACCAAGACCACGCTGGACGACCAGTTCATGGCGCTGTCCGAGCGGTACATGAAGACCAACTGCGCCTGCTTCACCCCGAACAATGGCCGCATAGACGATCTGCTCAGGATGGTGAAGGAATACAAGGTGGACGGCGTTATAGATTGCAGCCTGAAGTTCTGCTGCCTGTATGATACCGAGAAGTACAGCGTGGCCCGCGCCCTCAAGGAAGCCGGAGTACCGGTGCTCGGCCTTGAAACGGACTATACCGATACCGACGCCGAGCAGCTCCGCACCCGCATAGGCGCGTTCATAGAGATGCTCAACAACAGATAATGTCTGACGTAAGGTATTATGTGCTCTTTGCAAACTATGAGCAGGGGCTGAAGCTGCACGGCATACTGGATGACGCCGGTGTGCAGAACAGGATAGCGCCTGCGCCCCGCTGCATACAGGGGGAGCTTTCCTGCGGTATGTCGCTGCTCATCGAAAAGGAGCACATCGACGAAGCCAGAGAAGCCATAAAAGCCTCCGGGGCGGAGTATCACGATATCGTTCCGCTGGAGGGGCAGATGAAGGCGCATAGGGATAAGTATTGTTAGGGATGCGGCGTTATCGGCTTTGTCGATAACGCCTGTTTTGTTATCGTTTGTATGAACGTTATCAATATCGGACGCGATGGTATTATCGTGAAACAGATATTCGCCGCTTATGAACGCGCCCATTTGACTGATGCCGCAGGGTGGGTCTGGTGTTCCAGAGTCTGTCGCCATTCCCGTTTTCCATTTACAAAAACATGACTTACGGGTTAAAATACTACGGTAAGACCGGCAGGAAGGAGCTGGAGAACGCGGTAATAGAGGATATGCTGTCGGAAATGAAGAAGGATTACTCCATAGTGATAGTGACCCACAACATCGCTCAGGCAAAGCGTATAGCGGACGAAGTTGCGGTGATATTCGATGGCAGGCTAATAGAGAACGGATCAGCAGCTGAAGTCTTTGAGCTGCCCAAACAGCAGCTCACCCGCGAATTCCTTGCGGGAATATACGGATAGGGAGAAAGCATGATAAGGATAGACGTACCCGGACGGGAGATCATAGAGATAGAGCATGTAGTGCTGGATTACAACGGCACCATGGCCCTTGACGGGCAGCTCATAGAAGGTGAGGCATGGCGAATAAGGGAGCTTTGTAAGAGTGCCCATGTTTACGTGCTTACAGCCGATACCTATGGCACGGTAAGGTCACAATGCGACGGCTTAGGTGCCGAGGTGAAGACGTTCCCAAGGGCTAACGCCGCAGAATGTAAGGAAGAGATAGTGCGCGCCCTTGGCGGCAAGGTTGCCTGCGTAGGCAATGGATTCAACGATATAAAGATGTTTGATATAGCGGATTTGTCCATTGCCATCATGGACGGCGAGGGAGTGTGTGCCGGCCTGATAGCTCATAGCGATGTATTGGTGCGCAGCGCAGAGGAAGGCCTGGACTTGCTGCTTAAGACGGACAGACTTCGTGCGACTCTTAGGACATGATCTGGCATAGAAAGAAATATAATTTATAAAAACGATAACAGCCAACGTGATATCATACCTGTGTATTTGTAATAAGCCAAAATAAATGCTATTATAGATGCAGATAAAGAACCGGCTGAAACAAAAACCTCTTATTCTTATTTCTTACTTAAATTAATACAGCGGAGAAAGAAGCACTGCCATGCGGGGCAGTGCTTCTTTTTTAGCGCAAAATGTTGCCTTTTTGACATAGCAGCATCTGCTGCCATGTCCTCAGTAATATCGGCTATTGGGTCGCCTGTGCACTGCAAATAGGCCGCAGTGAAGGGCACACCGTTGGGGTCGGCAGGGTATACGCCCTTGGAGTGCATGGTGTAGTAACCCATTAGTCCCGCGGCTTCAATGTCCTTTAGTGTAGCATCGCGCAGGCACTGATGGATCATGGTTCCTATCATTTCCCAGTGGGCGATTTCTTCTGTACCTATGTCGTTACAGGTGGCCTTTACCCGGTTATCCGGCATGGAGAAGCGTTGGGTAAGGTAACGGCAGCCTGCGGCCAGCTCTGTGTGAGCCGACGAAAAGCATATTTTTGACGGAGCTTCAATTCACCGTTCCACCGAGTAAAATTCAGGTGAAATGGAGCCGACATTTGACCGTTCAGGTCTATTTGGAATGCGCGTAATTATTGAGGAAGCGTCGAGATTTCGGCGCTTTTTCTTTTGCAAATCTACACGAAAAGGAGGAACATATGCAATCACAAATCATCGCCATCGCCAATCAAAAAGGCGGCGTTGGTAAAACTACCACCTGTGCCAATTTAGGAATTGGCTTGGCGCAGGAAGGAAAGAAAGTGCTGCTCATCGACAGCGACCCGCAGGGGTCACTCACTATCAGTCTGGGCTTCGACCGCCCTGACCAGCTGCCCATCACCCTTTCCGATATCATGGAAAAGGTCATGGACGAAAACACAATTGCCCCAAATGAAGGGCTTCTCCCTCATGAAGAAGGTGTTTCCCTCATGCCTGCCAACATCAGTTTATCCGGCATGGAAGTTTCGCTCGTCAACGCCATGAACAGAGAAAAGATACTCAAACAATATCTCGATAGTGTGAAGTGCCAATACGACTATGTGCTGATTGACTGTATGCCCTCCCTTGGGATGCTGACCATCAACGCCCTTGCCGCTGCGGACAGCGTGATCATTCCTGTGCAAGCACAATACCTTCCTGCCAAAGGCTTAGAGCAACTTTTGCAGACCGTCAACAAGGTACGACGGCAGATCAACCCCAAGCTGAAAATCAGCGGCATTCTGCTCACCATGGTGGACAACCGCACCAACTATGCAAAGGAAATCAGTACATTGCTGCGGGATACCTACGGCAGCAAAATAAAAGTCTTTGTAACAGATATTCCGCATTCCGTTCGTGCTGCGGAGATCAGCGCGGAGGGTAAAAGCATCTATTCCCACGATCCAAAGGGTAAAGTCGCAGAAGCATACCGAGAACTGACCAAGGAGGTATTGAAGATTGAAAAGCAGCGGCAAAAAGCTAAGTCTGACCTCTTACGATGACATCTTCACCACAGAAGATGCAAGGCAGGAAGATCAACGGGAGCGGGTTATGGAAATTCCTCTGGACAAGCTCCGGCACTTTCACGACCACCCCTTTCAGGTGCGGCACGACCAAGCCTTACAGGATATGGCAGATAGTATCAGGGAGTACGGCGTGTTATCTCCCGGCCTTGCGCGACCGCTCCCCGATGGCAGCGGATATGAAGTTATTTCAGGTAATCGCCGTTTAGAAGCTTGCATACTTGTAGGCATGGAAACCATGCCTGTCATTGTCCGTGATATGACCGACGATGAAGCTATCATCGCCATGGTGGACGCTAACTTACAGCGGGAAAACATTCTGCCTAGTGAACGGGCTTATGCCTACAAAATGAAACTGGATGCAATTCGTCGCCAAGCAGGTAGACCATCAAAAGATAATTCCCGACAAGTTGTCGGGAATTTCAGAGTGTCAAAAAAGTGGCTGAATGCCACTTTTTTGAGTTTTACGGGTTTTGCCTCTCGCATTCGCTCCCGGGCGGCAAAATCCGCAAAGTACGAAAACCTCTGGGTTTTCATCCGTTCTGACGCACATGTCGTCAGAGCCGGATTAAACATAAGGGGCTGCGGCCCCTTATCAACCCCGGGGTTTTTTGACAGACTGTAATTCCCGACAAGTTGTCGGGAATTTAGAAAGTGCCGAAATTGTAGGAAAAGATGCCGGTGATAGTGGTAGGCAAGTACAACGCTACATCCGCCTCACAGAGCTCATCCCGCCCATACTGGATATGGTCGATGGCGTTGCGGAACAAAAAATCGCCTTTAATCCTGCGGTGGAGATTTCTTATCTTACACTCTCTGAGCAGACCCTGTTGCTGGATGCTATGGCGGCGCAGGAAGCTACGCCGTCACTATCCCAAGCACAGCGGCTCAAGAAGTTCAGCCAACAGGGAAAACTGTCCGAAGACGTGATGATGGCAATCATGTCCGAGGAAAAGAAAGAGGTTGACCGCATCACACTCACCACAACCACGCTGTCCAAGTATTTCCCTAAGTCCTATACACCTAAGAAGATGGAAGAAACCATTATTAAACTGCTGGAGCAGTGGCAGCGAAAAAGGCAGCGGGAACAAGAACTGTAGGCATAGAAATTTAGTTTGCATGTCTTCCATGTTTCATGTATGATAAACAAGAAAGTGTGTAAGATAATGCGCAAGATGATTCTCTGGAGGATGCTGCATGGAACACTATTCACCCCCATATACGATTACCGACGAAATACTTGCATTGGTTGCCAGTATATCGGAAAAACTGGGCAGAATCAGTACGGTTCACGCATTGGAGACCAAGCCCCATCTGCGCCGGAACAATCGAATCAAGTCCATTCATTCTTCGCTGCGCATCGAGGCGAATTCTCTTTCCCTGGGTCAGGTAAGAGACGTTTTGAATGGTCGCCTTGTCCTCGGAGAACAAAGGGAAATTCAGGAGGTCAAAAATGCTTACGCCGCCTATGAAAAGCTCCCGGAAATCGATCCTTTTGATTTGGAAGAATTAAAAGAGTTGCATGGTATCATGACGCAGTTTATCGAAGATGAGTCCGGCATGTTCCGCACAGGAGAAGAGGGCGTGTTTCGTGGGGATCGATGCATTTTTGTAGCGCCACCGGCTATACGTGTGCCCGACCTGATGGAAGACCTGTTCTCATGGATGACCCGTAGCAAGAAAACGCTGCACCCTTTGATTCTTTCGGCAATTTTCCATTATGAATTTGTCTTTATCCATCCCTTTGCGGATGGGAACGGCAGAATGGCGCGGCTTTGGCATACGGCGATTCTTTCCAAATGGAAGCCGATCTTTGCCTATATTCCGTTGGAAAGTCAGATTGAGCGATTTCAGGATGACTACTATGAAGCCATCGCCGCCTGTCATAAAGAAGGCGCATCCAATATCTTTGTGGAGTTCATGCTCCATCAGATCGATCAGGTTCTGGATGAATTGACCATACAGATTGCAGAGGACGACAGGCAGCAATCCGTTTGTGTCCAAAAGCTGCTCTCAGTTATGGATTATGATATTCCTTATACTGCAGCGGAATTGATGGAGCGACTGCAGCTCAAATCCAGAAATGCATTGCGGAACAACTATTTATCTCCGGCTATGGATTTGAACTTGGTGGAAATGACCATCCCCGACAAACCCAACAGTCGTAATCAGCGATACATCAGAAAGTAACAAATTACAAATAGGTCACTTTAGGCGTTCCACTCGGAGCGCCTTTTTGTATGCCTGGAAATGGAGGAAATCGAAATGGCAGTCTTTCGCGTTGAAAAGACACGGGATTATACCGTCATGGCAAATCATCATCTCAGAAATACGGAGCTTTCCCTGAAAGCAAAGGGTCTGCTTTCCCTCATGCTTTCTCTGCCGGAAGAATGGGATTACACCACAAAGGGGCTTGCCCGTATCTGTAAAGACGGTGTTGATAGCATCTGTGCCGGTGTGCGTGAACTGGAGGAGCATGGATATGTGGTGCGTGAGCGCATCCGCAATCCCAATGGACAGCTTGGAGCCATAGAATACACGATACTGGAGCAGCCACAAGAACCTAAACGGGAAAAACCTGAACGGGAAAATCCAGTTCAGGCAAACCCTGTCTTGGATGCTCCTGTCTTGGGAAAACCTGAACAGGAAAACCCCGCACAATTAAATACTTATAGAACAAATAAAGATGAATCAAATACGCTCTCAGCAAATCCTTATCCAATCAATTCCTATCCTATCAATCCCGTAACGGATCAGATGGGAACGGATGGAATGGATGTTTACAGAGAGATCGTCAAAGGGAACATCGAATATGACATCATGAAAGATAACTTTCCATGTGACCATGAGCGGTTGGATGAAATCGTGGAGCTCATGGCAGAAACCCTTGCCTCCAGGAAATCTACATTCTGTATTGCCGGTGACACCTACCCTGCTTCCACGGTAAAGTTCAAGCTGCTCAGGATCAACAGCCTGCATATCCAGTATGTGTTTGAGTGTTTGGACAAGAACACCACCGAAGTGCGAAACATCAAGAAATACTTGCTTGCCACTCTGTTCAATGCCCCCAGTACCATGGGCAGCTATTATAAGGCGCAGGTTAATCACGACATGTACGGAGACTAATATTTACTACATTTGCGAAAGGAGGAAACCATCTTGCAGGAAGAAGTTGAAAACAGATCTGTGACCCTTGCCATCAGCGCCACAAAGCTCAGCGCCCGCGTTTTGAGAAGCGCAATCGCAAAGCTGCTGGCGGAATGGCAAAAGAGCCGTGACGCGCCCATCGAAATCCCCCACGGCAAGCAGACCGTAAAGGAGCTTGTGGGGCAAAACCAGGGTGTTTCCAACATCGAAGTGACGGACGGCAACATCAAATCCTTTGAGCGAGTTGCAAGGAAGTACGGTGTGGACTATGCCGTAAAGAAGGACAGCAGCGTATCCCCACCCAAGTGGCTGGTGTTCTTCAAGGCACGAGATGCGGATGCTTTCACAGCCGCCTTTACCGAGTTCGCCGCAAAAACGGTAAAGCGGGAGCAGCGCCCATCGGTATTGCAAACCCTTGCCAGGTTCAAGGAAATGCTGAAGGATACCGTTATCGCCAAGACCCACAAAAAGGAGTTGGAGCGATGAACCTGAAAAAACACCTCATTCCCAACATTCCATATGTGGTGATAGGCCTGTTTGCCACCAACCTGGGCGAAGGATGGCGGCTTGCGGCAGGCAGCAATGCTTCCGAAAAGCTGCTGTATATTGTGGATGGATTAGCTTTGGCATTTACAAATCCGCTACCCAGCCTGTACCTTGTTGACATCTGCATCGGAGCCGCTGTGGGCAGCCTTCTTCGTTTAGCGGTGTACCTCAAGGGTAAGAACGCAAAGAAGTACCGTAAGAACATGGAGTACGGCAGCGCCCGTTGGAGTGCATAATTTTAAGTGTAAATGACACATACATGGACGCACAGGAGGTTATGCACATGACTGATTATAGCAAAATTACAGCCCTTTACTCCCGCCTTTCCGTGGGCGACGAGGACAGGGACGGCGGCGAGAGCAACAGCATACAGAACCAAAAAATATTTTTGGAGAACTATGCCAGAGGGCAGCACCTAACCAATATCCGGCACTACATCGACGATGACGAAAGCGGCAGGTTTTTTGACCGTTCCGCCTACTCCCGCATGATGGACGATGTGGAAAACGGGAAAATCGGTGTCTGCATTATGAAAGACCTTACCCGCTGGGGGCGCGACTATCTCCAAGTCGGCAACGCGATGGAGATATTCAGACGGAACAATGTGCGCTTTATCGCGGTCAACAACGGCATTGACAGCGAGAAGCCCGATACATTGGAGTTTGCGCCCTTTATCAATATCATGTCGGAGTGGTACGCAAAGGACATCAGCAAGAAAGTGAAAACGGGCATTA
>ENA-ORSL01001254-ORSL01001254.1-human-gut-metagenome-genome-assembly--contig:-NODE-1254-length-22073-cov-4.229994_pt1 | contig 22073 bp, 22 predicted proteins | sample MGYA00242190_ERZ509157 | MGnify/ENA primary metagenome ERZ509157 (study PRJEB26280, sample SAMEA2338664) | human gut metagenome | biome: human gut; feature: human-associated habitat; material: faeces...
CTCTTGTGCGGGCCTTTGTCTACAGTCTGGGCTCTGGGATGTAAATCCCAGAGCTGCTTTGTCTACAGTCTGAAGCCGGTTCCTAGGAACCGGCTTAATTACACTACATTAAATCATATCATAATCATAACTATCCAGAACCCCATTCGTAAAACCACTGCTAACGCAGCTTAGGTTTATCTCATGTGGTTACTTAGCCACCTTCGCATTCGGATAAATCTTCGCCATTTTCGCATCATCGTAATGCTCATCTGCCCACTGCTGCCAGGAGCTTTCTGCTGCGATGCCCTTACTGCGTTCATCATAACGGACAAGTGCCACACAGGAAACTGCCACATTGCAGCACATAAACACGATCAGTACCCATGTCAGAAGCCTGCCTGCTTTCATCGGGATCTTCTCGATCCACCTGGCGGCAAAAGGATAAATCTTCTTAAACCATACAACCGCAGCGATGCCCCAGAAAAAGCAATACAGCAGGTTGATTCGTCCTCCCAGGTTAAACGGAAGCTTACTGTAATCCCAGAACACCTTGCCAAATACCATCTCCGTAAATACACTGCACAGATATTCATAGCCACCGCCAAGCAGGGTTCCTACTCCAAACAAAAATCCATCGCTGCGATCCTTATATCGATAAAGCATTGCTGTTCCAAGTGCAATGGCAAGTCCCCAGACAATGCTGAACGGTCCCCAGACCACACTGCTCCGGCTCATCCATACTCCGGCCGTGATCCGGCAGAAGATCGTTTCTGTAATATCTCCCAGGAAAGCACCCACGAAGAACAGCATCACCACCTTATAGAACCCGCAGCCTGCCGCAAACACCTTCGCTCCGTCCATCTCACCGGCAGCTTCTGCATGTGTTGTCCTGACCGCTTTGGGGTAAGCCTTATTGATTCGCCGGTCAATAATTCCGGTAATGGTCTTGCGCAGGCGGAAGCTTACCTTGTCAAGCTGTTCATTGGCAGCCTCCCACTGTGCCAGATATTTTCCCCTTCCTTTTAACAGGATATAAGAGGCCAGTACATCCACTGCCAGCGCAATCATCAGCACCAGAAGCAGTATTTTCATAAGAAGAGACGGGAATAAGGAAATCAGCTGCAGCACCAGTCCATTGCCCCAACGCACGGTCACAAATCCCAGAAAGCCCCAGCAAAGAGACATCGGCAGACAGATATAGCCATCCAGGTTCCACTTCATGTTGGAGTAATTCCACCAACGCTCCCTGAAGGCCCTTTCGATCAGATGACCGGCTACCCATTCCACAGCCGTTGCATATACGGTTGTAAAAAGGAACAGCCACGGTCCTGACATTTCCCGTAAGCCCACGGACATCAGCACCGCTGCAATACCGTAAATCACGCAGAACGGACCATTCACCAGTCCGCGGTTTGCAAATTTCCGCTGCTTGCAGGCTGCCAGTACCACTTCAAAAATCCATCCAAGAAACGAGTAAATGTAAAACAGCCACAAAAGTTCATAAACCGAATAATGTTCCATCTTATTTATCTCCTTTTTCGTATGCTTTACCACTATACGAATGGCATAATTGAACAATTAGTAACTGTTCAGTACCTTCACAGTTACGATGCAAAATCCATTCTAAATCGGCTTCGCCGATGGGATTTTGCATTACTGAATCATTTTCTTACGGTCTCAGCAGTAAATGCTTCGACCTGTACTGAATAGTTACAACAATTACAGTAATTATTCACAGTTCACTTCCCGGAGCTGAGCCTTCGCCGCATTCACATATCGCTGTGCATTATTCCCCGTTTCCCTGATTTCCTCCGTAGTCAGGCTGCGGATCACCTTCGCCGGATTGCCAAAGGCAAGGCTTCCATCCGGAATGTGTGTATTCTGTGTCACAAGAGCTCCCGCACCAATGATGCAGTTGTCCCCAATCACTGCTCCGTTCAGAATAATAGCTCCCATTCCAATGAGCGTGTTGCTTCCAACCGTACAGCCATGAACAATCGCACCATGTCCGATCGTCACATCATTTCCAATACTCACCGGATAGCCGGAGCTCACATGCACCACAGCATTGTCCTGTACATTCGTCCTGCTGCCAATGGCAATCTGATTGGAATCGCCACGAATCGTTGCATTGTACCAGATGCCCGAGTCTTCTCCAATTGTGATATTTCCTTTGATAACTGCACCCTCTGCCACATAGTAAGCCATGGTTTGTCCTCCTGATCCAATCTGATTTCTTTCTTATCGTATCACGGACTGAAACAGATCTCAATTCACATTGTTAATTTTCTATTGCCTGTTATCCATCCGCCAATTATCCTCAAAAAATTTCTTGTAAACCGATACGATTCTATGTCATAATAATTAAGTTGTCGTTTTAAAAAATTTACGAGGGAATAAAGGGAAAATGTCAGAAAAAATTGCAAGTATTAACAGTGTTGTAAACAGCTTCATCTGGGGTGTTCCCGCCATGATCTGCATCATCGGCGTCGGCATCCTTTTAACCGTCAGAACGAGATGTATTCAGGTGCGCAAGTTTGGCGTTGCCATGAAAAACACCATCGGAAAGATTTTTGACAAAACGCAGGCCAGGGATGGCTCCATGAGTCCCTTTCAGGCTGTATGTACGGCCCTTGCCGGAACCGTCGGAACCGGAAATATCGCAGGCGTTGCCGGTGCCATCGCACTTGGCGGACCGGGTGCCATCTTCTGGATGTGGTGCTCCGCATTCTTAGGCATGTGTACCAAGTTTTCTGAAGTAACCCTCGCCATCCATTTCCGTGAAAAAAATAAAAACGGCGAGTACGTTGGCGGACCTATGTATTACATTAAAAACGGCCTGTCTAAAAAATGGCATTTCCTGGCTGTCTTTTATGCGGTCTTCGGCGTACTGACCGTCTTCGGAACCGGTAATGCGACTCAGGTAAATACCATTGTTTCTTCTGTAAATACCGCACTTATGAATTTTAATATTTTAAAGGGCGAACCCAGCAGCAATGTTAACCTGATCTTCGGCATCTTTATCGCCGCACTGGTTGCCATGGTACTGCTTGGCGGAATCAAGCGAATCGGACAGGTATCTGAAAAGCTCGTCCCTTTTATGGCAGTTCTGTATGTCATCCTTGCCTTGGGCGTAATTATCCTGAACATTCAACGCGTACCCGGAGTCTTTGCCCAGATTGTGAGTGGTGCCTTTACCCCCAGAGCAGCAACCGGCGGTATCATCGGATCGATGTTCCTTAGTATGAAAAAGGGTGTTTCAAGAGGAATCTTCTCCAACGAAGCCGGCCTTGGTACCGGATCCATCGCCCATGCCTGTGCCGATACTGACAATGCAGTTCACCAGGGTATGTTTGGAATTTTTGAAGTTTTCATGGATACCATTGTAATCTGTACCCTGACCGGACTCGTCATTCTGCTTGCCGCTCCGAATATTTCCTATGGACAGGCAGCCGGTGCAGAATTAACCATCTCCGGCTTTACGGCAACCTATGGCGGCTGGGGATCCATCCTCACAGCGATTGCCATGTGCTGCTTCGCATTCAGCACCATTATCGGATGGGGCTTATACGGCTCCCGCTGCATCGAATTCCTCGGCGGCGAAAAATTCGTCCGTCCGTTCCTCGTAGTATATTCCTTCGTTTCCATCGTTGGAGCTACCATGAACCTTGGACTACTTTGGGACATCTCCGATACCTTCAACGGACTTATGGCAGTCCCCAACCTGATTGCCCTGCTCATGCTTTCCGGTCATGTAAAAAAGCTTGCCATAGAAGTCGATCAGGCCGAAAAGGACGGCACAATTTAGAATCATAGGATCATCTTTTTGCAGGCAAAATCACATTTTCTCCACCGTCAGCTAACGTCTGGGTGCATTCGAACGCGAATGCATCCAGATTTTCAATATTCCTTTGTGATCTGATCCCGAATTCCATACTGCTTCTTAAATGTTTCAAGATCCTCAAAGCCTCGAATCAGCATCACTTCCCTGAATTCGCCTGTATGCAGATTCTTAAATCCTGCAACCTGCTCTCCATTACAGATACTTGCCTTAATCAGAGGCTTTTCAGCTTCTTTATCATAGGTATGCAGAATGAGTTTTTTCTTAAACAGTGCCATGGTCTTTCTTTCCTTCCCCAGCCTGCCGGTCATTGCCAACCATAAGGAATTGATTTTCCTTTCTTATAACTGCTCCTACCCGGATATTAATAAGACCATTATCAATTGGAATGGTGCAGTCGGATGGGGGATTTGCCGTCTGTTTGCTTCGATCCTGCCATAACACAAAATCAATCTTTTTAGCATCAGATATCTCTAGATCGGGAAATTTCTGATTAAATAAAGTCAGGATCATCTGTCCTTGATCAGAATGTAAATATTCATAAAATTTCTTTTTGTACAAATCATATTTCTGCACACATGCACTTTCACGGTTTTTATGTCCTGATGGCGGCATGTGAAGTCCAAAATGCTCCTTCGTAACCACACTATCCCAAATCGGATTCTCCGGCTGCAGCATATGTAACATTTTACTCGAAAAAGACATTTCAAAGGTATTCTGTATCCCCAGTATCCGATCAAATATCTCCTGAAAAGTGACGTTATTTTGATCTGCTTTCAATTCCTCAAGCAGCTGAAAATAACCACTTGCAAATTCATCACTGTAAAATTTCCGCATCTGATAAAATTTTCTGAATACATCCTGATAATGTGCATCTTCTGCCACATTGGTAGAATACAGATTATTAAGCAAATAACAGTAATCATTGATTCCTGCCTGCAGGCCAGGCTTGTCTAATATTTCAAGAATTGTTTGTTTTGTGAGCATTGTGTATTTCTCCCTAATAGCTAGTATAACCTATTTCTGCGCAATCCCTTCTACAAATTACAATATTCCATTATAAAGCAAATCCATTTGCTTTACAAAACATCCCCATTCCGGGTTTATTCTTTTATCCCCAGCTGTCAAATAATACTAGTACTTATATAATATTCTCAAAGCCTTGTTATCATATCGACCCGTTTTGTATAAATAATATATCAATTCATACATCTGAACAATCTGCATGTCATCCAAACCAGTCAACAACTTAGCAGCATCCTTAATCAGCCTTACCGGCAACGCATCATTAGCCGCAAAATATAGAAACTGCTTAACAGCCATAAATGATAAAGACCTTACCTCGCCTCGATCCTTAGCATTATCTCTTGTAGGATTATATAACGAATGAACAGCAATTTTGTTAATATATGTATTTCGCAATGCCTCTTCCAAACCGCTTAATTCCGAATCATAATGAATCCTAAGCTTCGAAGGGATACAACTTGTCTGTTCATCTGCGTATTCTTTGACACTATCAGCGACTAACTCATCATACACCGATTCATGTATTGCCAATCCAGTAAACTCACTTAACAACGGTATAAGCCAGCATTCCTTAAAGTCTGTAAATGAATACGCTCTTACCTTTGCTACCTCACTCCTGTCAGGAGGAATAAAGAAATTAGCATCCAAAAATACCTTCTGTCCAGGATTTTGTATTATGCTCTGAAAAGCCGGATTGACCTCTTTTGTATCTACCTTCATTAGTCATCCCCACTTTCGAAAAAATCCTTCAGTTCATCATCAATCTCTGCGTCCATACATAATCCGTAATCTTCTGGTTTTTTGTCAAACATTGCTAATGTACGAACAAATTCATCATCATCAATTAATTCATCTTCATAATTGCTGATAATTGTTTCTATTACTCTATTGGACACCCCCACAGTTTTCGTTTTCTTATTCAACAATTCTGATATCTCAGAATCAATATTTTTCAAAAGTCTTCTATATATCCCGTCTTCGCCTCTACAATCAACCGCATACAATTTATCGTATTGATTTACATCTATATATCTCTCTTCGAACAATCTATTTATTATTGCCTGAAAAGGAAGCCACCAATCACATTGCATTCTTGCAATAAAACGCAACGCTCTATTATCAGAAACATCCCTCATATTTGAACTACCAAATGCATTCATCACAGCATCTTTCAGAGCCTCAGCCGGAAGTAATAGCTCAGCTGCAAATCTGTCAGCCTGTTTTTCCGTAACTTTATCCTCATAGTCAATCTCGGGAGTATATGCTTTTCCAGACTTCGTAGTATAATGATATATTTCATGGGCTATAGCAAATATTTGTTCATCATAAAAGCTTGAAGTATTCAAGCCAATAAATGTAATAGTGTCATTATCTGTCTTAAACCATGTAATATTTCCGTATGTGTGGGTTCCATTCGTATCTGGAAAAGGATATTCGCATAACAAAATATCCTTTTTATCCAGAAGGAGACGAATATCATTCCCAATAGGAACATCGGGATGTACTCCAAAAAATCGCCTTGTTTCAGCAACTAATTTTTTAATTTCGTGAATTTGTTTGTCGTCCAACACAACCGAATTGCTCTTACTCATTAAGCATCGCCTTTCTCAAAAGAAGTTGTTGCTTAGAAGCCATCATCATCTCAAACATATGATCAACACCTGCTTTTTCTTCTTTAGACATACTTGAACTACGATATGCAGTATATACTGTTGGTTTATTTTCTTCAAATAAATCAGGGACACTAAAACCCAATATTTCCGCGAGTTTCTCTAACTGAGGAATAGACGGCATATACTCACACTTTTCTAATCTACCAATCATCTGTCTATTAATTCCTGTTTCTACGCTTAATTGCTCTTGTGTTAATCCTTTTGATTTTCTCAAACTTTTTACGATATCTACCATTTTTTCTTGAGATAAACGCTTCATGATAATTTCTCCCTCCACGAAAAACTACTAAATCATATGGTACTATAAACGCCATGAAATATCAATTACTTTATTGTATTATCCTACTATTCTTTCCGTTTTGGTATTAGAAATACCATTTTTAATAATAGCCCCCGTATTTAAGTTCGCAACTGCACGCACAAGACTCACCCGCCGTTCTATAAAGGTTAGGTCTGTAGCGATTTGAATCCTCCTTTATTCAGAAAAATATTTTGTAAATATTACCGATATATTTTCTAAAAATCGTGTATGGTTTGATCGTTTTTCGGCATCTGAAATTGCTATAGAGATCTTTTTATTACTATCTTAATGCTTCCTTTATCTTCCCTACAATGGTAATATCTGCCGGCAACCACTCAACAGAATCCATCTTCTCTTTTGTCAGCCACTTAGCGGCCTCATGTTCTTTGAGTACCAAATCCCCTTTTATAATCTCACACCAAAAACAATCCATCGAGAGGTGAAACGTCGGATAATCATATTCAATGGTATCGATCAACTCCCCTACGGCTATTTCTGTATCCAATTCTTCCATAATCTCTCTCTGTAACGCAGCCTGTGAAGTTTCTCCTTCTTCGATTTTTCCTCCTGGAAATTCCCATCCGCCTTTTAGGTCTCCATATCCACGTTGTGTTGCAAAAATAATTTCTTCACCCTTCTCATTCATTGCTTTAATCACTGCTGCAACTACTCTTATTGTTTTCATCCTGCCTGTTCCTCCACTGTTTCTATATTACTCTGCAGATATCGCAGCAAATCATCTCTTACCGCATGATGCATCTTCAGTACAAATTTTGTAATATCACGTTCTTTACCATTATTATCATTTTTATGAGCCGGTTGAACATCCATAATCTCAAATTCCCCTAAATAATAGAAGTTTGTTTCTGCATCACTCTTTTTTACCAAAAGATGCTTATGTAATGCTGTTACTACCTCTTGCACATAAGAACTATGGATCCCTCTTCCTATCTGAGAATCCCATCGAAAAATCATATTATCTTCAAATGTATCTGCATAATCCGGCTTTCCGTCAACATAATTTTTATCTTCAGAGCTTTCTTTATGATAGGTAATAAAAATAAATACATCATCACCAATTCGCTTCATTCCATACATTGTTGATGATAAATCCTTTCCACAATTCATCAAAAAGCTCACATCTCGTCGTGAATACTTCTCATACAGTACGAATGGCGTATTACATTCCCTCTGATCCGTATACTTATCCACATATCGCCTTAATCCTACATCAATAATATCTTCCATCTGTCTATAAAATTCTGAGTGATTCAATCGCTCCGCGAATTCTGACATACGTAATACATAAGACTTTTCTTTCGCGTCTACAATATCTATATGGCAATACTTTTCATACTCTTCGGCTTTACTTACAAATTTACCTTGCAACACATCCACTGCACTTGCTAAAGATATATAATCTATTTCATGACCATACTTTTTCTGGATTTCAGTTGCAAATTCATCTATCTTAATGGACGGTTGCTGCAAGATCTTCCTTAACATTTCAAGCTCATAAGGTCTCGTTCCACTTAAAATTGTTTTGGATAAATACTCCAATGTTATTAAATCCTGCTCAGAAATCCTTCCCACATAGCTATCTTTTTCCACAAGCTCTAAAAATTTCTGATATGTTTTGTACTCTCGAATAATTACAAGTGGCTCTATCTCACCATTTTCATAAAAATCAAGTAAGTACGGTACTCGTCCAAGTCGATTTTTCAATGTAAGATAGCTTTCACGAATAATTGTCGGCATACCCTTTATTTTATCAATAGATGTGAAAATCTTTTCCTTGGCAATTTCATCAAAATGAATAGATGACGCTCCGGGAATGGTCGTATTTCCACTAATCACGTATCTACGAATATTATCCGGATTATAGGTTCGATCCCCGGATAGCGCAATTGGGATCATAAAATTATTGTTATAATTTCCAATAAAATCAAGAATTACCACATATTCCTTTCCCTCTGCTTTTCGTAATCCTCTTCCCAGTTGTTGAATAAATACAATCGGAGATTGTGTTGGACGAAGCATAATTACTTGATTCACCTCAACAATATCAACACCTTCATTCAAGATTTCAACGGAAAAGATATAGTCCAGCGGTTCCCTATCACTTGTACCATCCTCTTCATTCATTGCCAGGCGTTCAAATGCTTCCTGTCGCTGTTCATCCGAGGCATCACCATTCAATGCAATGGTTCTGAAATATTTTCCAGTAGCTGAATTTACTAATTGATTAAATTTTTCAGAAAGAATTTTAGACTCATCGATTCTACTGCAGAAAATTAATCCTTTAACTCGCTCACCACTGTAGCCATAGAATTCAGCTTTTTCAATAATATGTTGAACCCTCTGATCCCCTGTCAATTGATTAAAATCTCTTTCTGAGATCTTTTTTGTTTTGCTCAATCTATCATCAATCAGTGAAATATCACTAATTCCAAAATAGTGAAATGTACATAGCAGATTCTCCTCCATAGCCTGTTGAAGTCGAATCTCATATGCAATTTGATAATGAAAAATTTCGTATATATTTTTTCCTATCTCTCCATCATCTCTCTTATCTGGTGTAGCTGTCATACCAAGCCACAGCTTCGGTTTAAAATACCCCATAATCTTCTGATAAGTGTCCGCCGCTGAATGGTGAGCCTCATCTAAAATAATACAATCAAATTCATCCGGTGCGTACTCCATCAAATGCCGATCTCTATTCAATGTCTGAACAGTTGCAAAAACATAATCCTTGTCATATTCATAAGCTCCAGCACCTACTAGTCCCATTGAAACCGTATTTCCAAATACTCTCTCATAGGACTTCTTAGTCTGTCTGGCTAATTGCCTTCTATGTACTAAAAATAAAACTCTTTTATATCCAAGTTCTCTCATTGCAAATGCAGACGCATATGTTTTACCGGTTCCTGTTGCAGAGATAAGCAACGCCCGGTCTTCACCGGATGCAATAATCTTTCTCAAATTAGTAATAAATCCAACCTGCATTTTATTGGGTTGTAAGCTGTATTTTTCAATAGATGGAATCTGTTCCTGACGTGCTATTTTCTGTTGCTGTTTAATGATTCTGTAACGTTCTGCATATTCTTCATAAAAATCATCAAACTCCATAGTATATTGGGAATTCCAAAGTTCTTGAAATTCTTCAAGAATTTCCTGTGCCATTTCTCCCTTGTCAGTAGATATGATTCTAATATTCCATTCTCGGTTACTGCCAAGTGCTGCTTTCGTGAAATTAGAACTTCCTATTATGATTCTATAAATTTCTGCATTCTCAAAAATATATCCTTTCGTATGAAAATTGTCATTCGCCGCATGAGAATCATACATTTTAAGCGTAATATTTTTAAAACCCTGCAACTTTTTTAACGCCCAGGGCTGACTAAAATCCTGGTAATTTGTTGTAAGAATCTCCCCTTTAATATTTCTTTTTTCAAGTTCACTTAATGTCTGCAATAAAGGAGTTATACCTCCCATTGTAATAAATGCCACGCTAATTTGAAAATGATCACATGCTAACAATTCATCCTCTATCGATGCCATCACTTTCTTTCCCATTTTATAATTATTTGAAACAAATTGGGGCTTATATGCCAAACTAGAAGGAAAATCCTTATTAATGTAAGCAGTCTGAAAACCATTATGTAGTTCTTTTAATGTATTTTGATCCATTTCTATCCTCTATGTATTACCTGGCCAATGTCTATAATATCGAAAAATGATTGTTTATATAAATATATTACTATATTTTCATCTTTTTGTCTGTTGACTTGTCATATTTCCATAGATTTATAACAAAATTGTTTTACATTTTGTTACTATTTCCACATGATGCCCCCACGGAACAAATCCAAATATTGTTGGAAACTCTAATTCTGCAACAGGCTGTTGCAGTTTTTGATTTTCACTAATTTCTGCACCAACCTGTTGCAGTTTTAAACTATTCAAATCAAGATTATTCTCAATAGTATCCAGGTCCACGATCAACTGCGCTATACTCTGTTCTTTGACAAGATACCACATATATATGGGAAGGTACGTTACCTTTCCATCCATCTCAATTAAGAAGTCCAGTTGACCTATATTCTTCTTTTATGGATATCAGCTTTAACTTTTTATCTTCACTCTCGTATTAGGAAATCCTCTTTGTACTGCGTTACGATATCTCTTTGTATCTCATTAACTTTTGCCCCGTTTTTCCAATTATTATTGTTATATTTTGCCCCGTTTTCATAAATTGGCATTTTCAACGGTAAATAGCGGTAAATAGCAAATTTAACTTCCGTTTTGCAAAAGGCAACCTCTGTTTGAATTATTTTGCAGGATGAACTTCGAAATCAGCACCTTGAAAACAGAAAAAAGAACCGTCCTCCACAGTCTCCTGCATCAGACGGTCCTGATTCATTCTTTAACTATTCCGAACTATTTTTATTCTTTTCTTTTTCGTAGCTTTTCAGCACACGAAATTATGCTGTAAAATCCATTTAAAATTGCCTTTGCTGACAGGATCTGCATTGATAATTGTACTTACCGCTCATTACATCAGCACACTGCTCCAGATCATAATTGCCGGGATGGAGCACAGGGTTGAAAATACCACAAGCTTTGTTGCAAATTCCGGATCACGGTCATACTTTGCGGCGAGCATACTGGTCGTTGCACCGGCAGGCATTGCTGCAAGAAGCACGCTGACTCCACAGACCAGTCTGCTGACAGGAAGAAGCCGGCATACCAGGTATACCATGATTGGAATGATGACGAGACGGTGGATCGTATAGCGGATCACGGTTTTGTCCAGGATTGTTTTTACATCAATATCGGCGAGGATCATGCCAATCACCATCATCGAAAGTGCTGTGTTGCATCTACCAAGCGTCTGAACCGGAGTCAGAATCACAGCCGGTAATTTAATCTGTCCAACCATCAGAATAAAACCAATAAAACAGGCAAGTACACATGGATGCGTCACTACCTTTTTCAGGGTTGCCTTCTTATCGGATACCCCGGAGAAAATAGCAATTCCTTCGGACCACATCATGATACGCTGCGGAATCAGATACACACTGGCAAGCATCAGACCGACCGGACCGAATACTCCCTCCGCAACCGGATTCCCAAGGAATCCGGCATTGGAGCAGATAATGGCATATTTCAGACATTTCAGCCGGTTCTCATTTTCTTTATGAAAAAAGAGATTACCATAAAACAGTGCTATAAGCTGTATGCCAATAGAAATCACCGCAATCCACGCACAGTCAGAAATGGTGTCCGTGCTGATTTCTGTCATAAAACTGGTAATGATGTTCGCCGGGAGAATCAGGTTAATGACCAGATCGGTAATCTCCTTTTGTCCCCTGGCTGAAATCAGTTTAATTTTCTTTAGCAAAAATCCTATTGCCATCACCGAAAAGATGGTGACCTGGAGCGTAAGCATTTCTCCCACGGCTTTTATCTCCTGTTTCAGAGTGATTATTCATTAATACGATCCGGATTGTAAACGATATTTCCCCTGATCTGTCCATATTCATTCTGGGCACCTTGTTTAAAAGCAAGAAATGCCTTCCTTCCCATAAACTCATAAGGGATATTATCTGTCTTCCCCTCTTTAATTGCTTCGCAGACTGCAATATTATCCTGAATCATATTGGTAGACGGTATGCCGCCTGCTTCATGGGATAAAAGCACATCATCATAACTCCCCTCCACCTTTGCCAACAGGCTTTTCAGGCTATTCTCATATGAGGAAACCCCAAGACTGGTAATGTCAAACAAAAACGTAAACGGATTACAGGAATCTCCCAAAAGAAGCATTCTGTCCTCTTCTATTAAAAATGCCATGGAGCCAGGTGTATGCCCAGGACAGGCATATGCCGTAATATGAAGTCCTCCGAGATCAAAACGCATGCCATCCTGCAGATCCAGAAATGCATCAGCACTATTTTCCGGGAGCAGATCTTCTCTTCTATATTTTCCGGCAAAAGAGGTGGTTTCTACATAGTCAATTCTCTGCTGGATCAGATCATGAGCTGCATAAATCCCACGATCTGCCAAATTCATGTATACCGTGTCAAACTGTACGGCTCCGGGTGCATGGTCGAGATGTCCGTGTGTAAGCAGAACCGTAATCGGCTTGCCGGTAAGTGTTGCCACATAGGCTTTGAGGTCACCTATACCACAGCCGGTGTCAATAAGAACCGACTTGTCCATTCCCTCCACAAGATATGCCTGAACATCCCCCGGAAGGTAAATCCTTGTAATATGATTCGTTATTTTCTGCGAACTGAAAAAATCCATAATATTCTTGTCTCCTTCTCAAATAGTCCTTCATTATGCCTTTTTACTCATTACATTATAGCAAATACCGCACCGGATGAAAATATCCGATGCGGTATACACATTAATCAATCCAGATCACTTCATCCAGTTCCTTCACATCTGCAAAAGGTCCCGGAATCGTAGAAACGCCACGATGATTGCCCAGATAATCACTTTGGAATACAATATCGGATCCATCCCGTTCCTCAAACCGCTGTTCCGGTTCAAATGCCTTGCCCAAGACATCGCTATTGATAATTCCTGTGGTAAATCCGTCCAGATAATCGTACAGATTGGTGGATAGCCTGTACTGTCCATCCTCTTCCAGCAGTTCGATCTGAACATCCGCATCATCTTTCACCAGATTATGCTTTTCCTTCTTCCATGCCTTTGCCCCGGCAAGATAAACATTGCCGTCTGCCCAGACCGGAAGATGGCTGAAGTGTGCCGGTTCGAGCTTGCCCATATCCGGCTTTTCTTCTTCCATGTCAAATTTCGCAATCCATTCTTTATAAGTCGGATATTCGTCCCATACATGCGTACCAACCTGCTGATAGAACGGAGATTCCTTCGGCTCCTCATTCGTAATGGGATGTCCCTGTACAAAAATGTTGTTATAAAAACGATTGTCCCCGTGCAGAATCGTCATCATGCCTGCAACCTCTGTCCTGTGCCGGATATGATAAGGCGTATATCTGCGCTGTTCTCTTCCGTCTACCCAGTTGTCCACACCGGAGCCAACCATGGTAAACGCTCCAAGAATCAGGTTATGTACCATGGCAACACCCTCGGTTGCCACACGAAGTCCATAGCGTGACAGCATAATATTGTTATCGATTAAGGTAGGCCCATGACCGACTTCCACGAAAATGTCCTGACTTTCCATGCCGCCTTCCAGCTTTGTCGAGCCTTCCGGAACATCGTTGTCATGGAGCAGATTCTGGGAAACCCGTGCTCCCTGTGCTTCCCAGTCCAGCCAGATTCCCATCGTACTGTGATGAATATGGTTTCTGCGAATCACAACATCAATTGCCGCATGCAGCTTAATTGCTGAGATCTCCGCGCCACCAAGCTCCATCATGTTATTGATGTGATGGATATGGTTGTCCTCAATGGTCGAAAAAACGCATCCCATTCTTCCCACAATACCGGTCTGCTGACAGTCATGAATGTTACATCTACGAATGATGTGGGAACCGACCTTTTCCTTTAACCACCCATGATACTGACCACGGCATACCGCGTCACGTTCCATCTGGGTCGCACTTTTTACATGCTTACGGGTAAAGTAATGATCATTTTCTGCATCATAATATTTGCCAAGAGAAATTCCACAGCATTTGCTGTTGACGATTTCACAGTCCTCAATGATCCAGCCATAGGCCCAGTGCGGACCCACCATGCCGTCCTGATAAGCTGCCGGCGGTGCCCAGGTCGTAGCTGCTTTTTCAATATAAAAGCCGGACAGGGTGATGAAATCCACGTGCTCTTCACTGGGCATAAAGCACTCCCTGCGGACATTGATCTCAACCTTTTCCTCACGCGGATCCTTTCCCTGGAAGTTCGCATAAATAACAGTTTCATCACGCTCGCACTCCGCATACCACTTGTATCTGGTCCACTCGTGCTCCCAGGATGGTTCATAAACCGGAGCATGATCGCACTCTGTCAGAGTCAGCGCCTCATACATCGCTTTATCATTCAGATAGACGCATCCTGTGTGACGCTCGTCCTTCGCAAAATACCAGTCCCCATAAACCGGCGTATTGTAAGGATTGTAGTCATTGAATACTCCGTTCGGAATGTGCGTAACCCATATATCCTGACAGAAATGCTTCCAGTTCTTCACTTCTTCCGCACCACTGATGATTGCTCCAAGCGGCTCCACGGACCGATATACGATCCTGTTTTCTGCCGTTCCGCTATGGATGGGATTCACATACTCCCGGTAAACACCGGGCAGAACCAGCACTTCATCCCCCGGCATCGCAATCTTCGCCGCATCGTTGATTCTCTTAAACGGCCGCTCCTTTGATCCATCGCCATCACATCTGGCTTTTGCATTAACGTAAATTTGCATTTGGTAACCCTCCTTTTTAATATTACATATAAAATATCTTACCATTACTTTTACAGAAATTGTTGACTATTTTGTAACTGATTCGTAACTGTTCAGTACCTTCACAGTTACGATGCAAAATCCATTCACATGACCCGGAAATGAATCATAACAGCGCTTTCTCCCATTCCGCTTCCTTGAAACCGGTCAGTATTATGTTTCCATTCACGATAAGCGGACGTTTCACAAGCATGCCATTCGTTGCAAGAAGCTTCAACTGTTCTTCTTCACTCATTGTAGAAAGCTTATCCTTAAGCTGCATCTCTTTATACAACATACCACTGGTATTAAAAAATTTCTTTAATGGAAGTCCACTCTCTGCATACCATTCCTTCAGTTCTTCATAGGAAGGATTCTCCTCTACAATGTGACGTTCCGTGAATTCCAGATGATTTGCCTCAAGCCATTTCCTGGCTTTCTGACAGGTTGAACATTTCGGATAACATATGAATTGCATGAACTTTAATCTCCTTTATCTTTATCCTATATCATTCTTATGATCAACCTTATTATACTCATATTTTTCTGCTTTCACAATCTTTTCCAACCGATAGTGATGTTCCTCATCGAGCTCCTTTTTTCCATTCTTGTAATCATATCCAAACTTTCTGTAAAATTCCACTGCTGTGATCGATGCAGGTATTTCCACACGACTTGCCCTTACATAAAATTCATCCTGTTCCAGCGTATTTACAATTTTCTCAAAAGATAGTCGACATTCTCCTCAACCGGAGCTGTTCCATCGATGCGGATCACCGGGCACGGTACACGTTCCAGCCACTCGGTGACGAAATTTTCAGGCCTGCTGTTTACTACCGAAAACCATGCATTCTCTGTATCGGCGAGGTCTCCTTGCTCCTGTATTCTGTCCCCGAATTTCCGGGCAGAGCGCATTTTTACCCGCTCCATTCTTGTCTCTTTGGATACTTCAATCAAAACAACGTAATCCAATTTCGTAAGCAGCTTTTCTCCATAATCTCCTTTTACCGCTGCAAAAACGAACCGGTCGTCTTCCTCGATCTTTTCCTCCAAAAGATGTATGACTTCCTCCTTGCTCCTCGGATTTGAAAACAGATAGGAGGCATCCTCTTTAGGAAAATATAAGTCCTCATTATCAATGAACTGCCAGGACATGCGTTCCGCCAAAATTCTCCCGATCGTACTTTTCCCGGCCCCATTAAGGCCGCATAATAAAATTCCCATGAAAATCCCCCTGTTTTTCATCTTTTGCTTCTATTTCAACACAACTTTATCTTACCAGAAGAATATATGCCTGGCCATATATGTGCACCTCTTCCTGATCTTGAACGTTCTACCAGCGGATCAATTCCATGATCTGATTCAAAAGCTTCATAAGATAATAATATCTAATTAAACAGAAAGCACCCACTCCAAAGGTAGATGCTCCGAGTTTAGGTTAATGAATATCCTTAAGGACACCGCCTATCCTGTGGATCAGACAGGATATCCAAACTTTTCAATAACTGCTATTACCGTTATTTGTCCTATAGTTCCAGTTAAATATAATTTAATTGCATTTTTCCTATCCACAGAATTATCCATGTCATCTTCCTTTGTTAGTCAAAATATGTATAACTCTTTTACATTACTCCGCCAACAAATAGAGCCAAACCAGATCCATTTGATAAAGCGAATACCGGAAACCCGCATAAATACAGGCTTTCAGCATTTTAATCCGTTATTCAAGCTTGGCAAGCCGCTTCTTTATATTAAACTATTTTGTTTAAGTTTTATTTGGAATCCGCCAATATTTTACTTCATTTGCACATTTTATTTTGGCTTACTGATTTTCTGTTGCCAAAGTGTTACCATTTCATTATAACGATTGCAAATACTGTATGCAACCGCTATTTTGAATAAACTGCATCGTTTCTGGAAAGAAGATATACACAATACTGATTCATGCTGATACCTTCCCTCTTAGAATGTTCTGCAAGGGAACGATGAAGGCTTCTTGGCATCTAAAGCATTTGCGACAGCGGATTCTACTGTTTCTCCACAGGTAATACATCCCGGAAGCTCCGGAAATGAAACCACAAAACCGCCCTCATCCTTATCCTCTACAATTTCCATACGATAATTCATTGCAAAATAATCATTTGGAAGGCAATCAACTTCATATGGTCTAATCGTAACCGCCTCCTCATCCTTTTCAAATTCAAAATCATCGGACATATCCGAATAATCACTTAATGCATTATTTATCATAATATTTCTCCTTTATTGTATGTTTTTTCATAATATATTCAATTACTGACACGGAACTTTTCCAACAACAAATCATCCTGTATATTAACTATAGTTCCAATATCTTTAACCTCTTCACAATCTCCTCCAGCTCCGGAAGCAATGCTTTCATCTCTTCCGGTAACGTATTTCTTTACTGATATGTAGCCACACCAATCGGTGCGCTAATATTCTTTAAAGCATATTCTACATAAGTTTTATCCTTGTTCTTGCAAATAATAATACCAATAGATGGATTCTCGTCTGGTAATTTAACCTGTTCATCCAATGCTGTCAGATGATATTGATTTCCTATGAATGCATAGTCTCCACCCATTTCTATCAAAAATGCTCTTATGTTATTTACCAATTGCATTTCTAATTCGTGTTCAGAGTATTCCGGTGATAATTCCGCAAAATCAAATGTATATTCGTCTTTTACCGCAAGCTTAGCCTGTACCCTTTGCTCAACCGGAAGTGTTAAATCAAAATTCGTCTGATTCAGTAAATATTTCTCATAGGTCTGTGCCTCAATAAAATTAGTTAAAATACGCTTAGTCCAACCATATCTTTTCGTCATTTAAATGTAAAATTCACGTTGCAAATCATCCTTACATTTTTCCATAATGATGATATTATTGCTCCAGCTAATTTCTCGCACCAGCGGTGCGAGTTTTATTTACGCCATCACATATCCATCCTTAATTTGTAATTGTCTCTAATACCTGCATTAGAGTATCTGCAAATTCTTTCGGACTTTCCTGCGGTACAGTATGACCCCAGCCGTCAATTAACTGCATCTCTTTTTTCGGCGCTGTAATTGTATGAAAATAATCTTCGGTATACTTTACCGGAGTAATCCTGTCACACGCCCCCGAAATAAAGCCTACCGGAATTTGATATTCTGTTCCATACGCATATACATCTTCGATACTTATATAATCAAAAAGCTGGCTGTTTAACTCTACAAAATCTGAAAGGTTCCCTAATTGCTTTCCAAACCAGAGCACATCATATACTCCCAGATAAGGAGAGGTCAGTGCAGTCATTATATAATTGTTTTCCTTTTCCGGTACATGATAAGGTGACACATAACTTCTTAATGCAAGCATATTTTCTAATGTTGCATCTGCCTGATATTTTTCAAAAGCAGCAATCATGGCAGTTGTATCATCTCCTTTTTCCCTGGCAATAGAAAGAGCATCTTCGTAAGCATAAATATCACTCCCGCCTGCCCCCATCTGTCCGACACCAACATAAGCTGCTACCTTATCCGGATGTTCGATTGCATATTTGCTCCCGACCATAGTACCGTAGGAATGTCCTACCAATATTACATTTTCCTGTTGAAATCTGTCACAAACATAATCGACCAAGGCATCCAAATCTGCCTGTGCCTGCTCAAAAGTTGCCGTATCATTATAAGGATCATTATCTTTATTTTTATAATAGGTTCTTCCGCAGCCTCGCTGATTCCATGCAACTACAGTATAGTCATCCTTAAGATAATTTGAAAATGCATATGTTTCCATTGTATCAGGACTTGCCGGACCTCCATGAATCCAAATAATTACAGGATTACTTACATCTTCTCCTCGAATCAGATAATACTGTTCCTGCCCACATAAATCAATATAGCCTTCTTCCTCAATTCCATTGGAACTATGTATACATCCCCTGATTGCATTATAGTTTCTGGCTCCGATTATTATGGTAATCCCTCCGAAAACAATTACCAGCGCAGCTATAAATACTACGCGAAAAATTCGTGAAAGAATCCCTTTCTTTTTCTCGTCATTAAAAACTTCCTTTTTATGAGACATATGTATACCTATATGACCAATTCCCAAAATAACCGTTGCCAAAAGTAGGAAAAAGTTAGCACCGTAAATCCCTAAAAAGAAAAAAGCTGCAACCGGCAGACTTGCTCCAGCAACCGGTATTCCAAGAAAAGTCGAATAAAAATCCGTCATTTTCTGTTCACTACGAAAATATCTGATCCAATAACCTTCATAGCAAAGCATCAACAAAACAGCCAGAATCAGCCATATTGTCCAAAGGTTCGGTTTCTGCAAATTAAAATCAGAGAAGATCAACACAATACCACAGATAAGTATTTCTCCGATTCTTTCAAACAGTAACAATACCTTATTTTCATTTACAACATACTGCTCATAATCCTTTGGTTTGTGCTTTGTCCAAATGATATTGGGAATAAACAACATTAACAGAAATATCAACCCCATATACGAAAATCCAAAATGAATCATTTTTATGCTCCCTATATTTTTTCAAGCCGACAAATTCAATATACACCAATGATTATACCATAACATCAGTTATCCCACATCCATATTTTAAAGAGTGCGGAGCATTACGCTCCGCACTCTTCTCATACATATATCAGTTTCATAAGCTCTAGTTTTATCATCCGTCCGCTATGCTCCCTGCTGCTTGCATAACGGATACCATAATCTATATTAGACTCATATGATTACAAACACACGAAACGCACGCGTGCGTTTATTGTGTGTTTATTTAACCAATTCATAATATGCTGATCGCCCATTTCCAACAAGCTTAATCCGGCCTTTATCAGACATTTTTTTCAATAAACGATAAGCTTGCGGTGGAGTAACATTTAATAACTCTACAACATTATCTCTGGTAATTTTTCCGCCTTGTTTCTGTATTAATTCCATAATCCATGCTTCATATTTCACCGCATCAATTCCCGTCTGTCGAACATATCCCACGATATTATCCTGCTCTTTATACACCTTGGAACTAAGTATATAAAAGCGTGCTTTATTATTACCACCAGCATCAACCAAACCGGCTTCAACTAACTTTTCGACAACTGCTTTAGCACGTATTTCCCCAATATTTGTTACCTCTGCAATTTCAGCTATTGTTAACCTACGCTGGCTTTGCAAGGCTGAGAGAATCAATAAAGAGTTAATCGGCAAGGACCTTCCCAATCGATTCTCTTCATTGGAAATCATTTTTGTAAACGCCAAATCAGGTTCTGCCCTCTGAATAAACAACTTTACATAAGTTGATGTTGTTTCTGAATAGTCTGGTAACGGTCTACCAAATACAATAGAACCCTCAAAAATTCTATCTATTCCTCTGCCTGTTTTTTCAGCAAGACCTATTCTCTTTAATGCATCCGCTAATACCGGATTACGCCCATGAGGCTCTACTGTTAGCAAATTTTTCAAATTTACTCCCTCAATAAATCCTCCCGGGCTACTAATTGTTAATCCCTCATCTTCTATAGCAACTCTCACAGCTTGAATTACAGTATAATCTCTATGACAGAAAGCATTAACTAAACCTTCACGATATGCAGCTTCTGAGAACTCAGGAATTGGCACTCTAAATAAGCCATATTCCATTTCTCTTTCCGGATTCCACGCTTTCATATATTCTTCAAACATTTCAAAAGTAGCAAGCAAAGGCTTTGATGTTTGCTCGTTTTTTCTAACTTTTGTACCTTCAAGAACCTGAAATACAGCTTTCGCTGTAGGTAATAATTCGGCAATTCTATCCTCTTTTCCCAGCAACAACATTCCCGTAACTGTTGGATATAAAACTCCCGCTTCTTCCTTTACAAGTTGCAATGCCTTATCAAGTTCTTCATCCGTAAGCTCTAATAGCGTCTTATCACCTTTGCGATATTTGATGATATTACGAAGCCTATCTCTCTCATTTCCATCCAAATCATCCATAGTCGCGCCTAAAAGAATTTGTGCTGAATAATCAAGCTGGCTGAGACTTGATAATCTTCCCGGAATTTCATAAGGGTACATCGGAACATTTTCCGGACTTCCATCCGGTTTCAAACGTCTTCTTTGTATTTTCCCATCCGATGTCGCAATAATCGTCTTGCTCATAGGAATTTGGATTTGCAGGACCTCAATTCCTTCTTCTTCGATAATTTCAGCACGCACGGATAGCGAAGGCACTGTTTTATTAGCAATCAAAGCCATAGCTCCATTCGGATCTCTGTGCTTTTTGTGTACACCTGTTATATCACCGTTGTCCTCGACTCCAAGATACAATACTCCTCCTTCAGTATTTGTCATACCAACAATTTCTGAAACAAGTTCTTTCTCGTCAAGACAATCAATATCACTTTCCGTGCGTTTTTGCAATAAAATAAACGCACGCGTGTGTTTTGCGTGCGTTTTGAAGTCATACATTGTAGCCTTCAACCAAATAAATCCCCTCTTTTGCACAATAAAGCTTTACCAGAAAATATCGTCTTCTTCCGCCACTTGTTCCACCAATTGTTCTTGTTCCTGTTACTTCGTCCGTTCTTGTATTTATAACCGTATCTGTGTCGTTGGCAAGAAAGAAACGTATCAGGTAAATAACCCGCACTAACTAAAAATGAATGCCACCTGAAATCCGATGGCATTGTTAACTCTGTTTCTTCCGTTGTTTGCAGCAATCAGGAAGCATTTCCGACCATGGCATAAGTTTCTTCAGTTCTTCCTCTGGAACATCATTCCGGGGATATTCTTTCAGTTGTTCCATCAAGAA
>ENA-ORSL01001257-ORSL01001257.1-human-gut-metagenome-genome-assembly--contig:-NODE-1257-length-22057-cov-4.711663_pt1 | contig 22057 bp, 20 predicted proteins | sample MGYA00242190_ERZ509157 | MGnify/ENA primary metagenome ERZ509157 (study PRJEB26280, sample SAMEA2338664) | human gut metagenome | biome: human gut; feature: human-associated habitat; material: faeces...
ACTTCACACCGTCGAAGAGACCAGAAATCACGTTGTGACCGCCAGGAGCCTGACCACCTGAGAGGATAACACCTACGTTGAAAGCAGGAAGTTCCTTAGCCTCACCTGCCTCGAATGTAATAACAGGCATTCCATAAGTGTTAGGGAACAACGCCTTGATTTCATCCTGATTACCTACTGACTGTGTTGCTGCACCTTCAACTGCCTTTACTGGGCCCTGGAGAGCCTTAGGCAATTTTGGCTGATAAGCAGCTCTTGCAATCTGCAATGCACTTTTTTCCATAATTCGTTTTTTATTTTAATTAGTTGAAACTTCAAAAACATCTGCAAAAATAACTCTTTTCTGCGAGATACGGAAAGAAAAATGCTAAAAATGCGTTAATAGATACATTTTTTCCCAAAAAATGATGTTATTTCAAAGAAAATGATTATCTTTGAGCGATATTTTTAATTATTCATTAATTAGGAGAAAAGAATTATGGCTAATAAAAGAGATTTAAAGCGCACGATCAACTACATTACAAGCGAACTTTTCGCCGAAACAGTAGCTGCATCTTTGTATAATGGTAAGCCTACACAGGAAGATGTGGATGGCATTCTTTCAGCTATCGTCATGATCAACGGTGATTACATCAGCCGCGTGTCTCACCCGGAACCGGGAATCACGAAGGGTGAATATTATAAGAAACTAACAGTCGACTTCAACAAGCAGGTGAGCGAAATCATCGACCAGATTTCAAACCTGGCATAATCCTTTCATCATCAGAATCAGGAAATACACCTATTTAAATATATGGTAAAAGGAATTTGTCAATGGATATTGTATAAGCGCTTGGGCTATAAGAAAATCATCACCCAGGAGCTTCCTGAAAAGTATATTATCTGCATGGCTCCGCACACCAGCAACTGGGATTTGATCCTAGGCCAGCTCTTTGCCCATGCTGAGGGAATCAAATGTAATTTCCTCATGAAAAAGGAATGGTTCTTCTGGCCGCTAGGCCCTATCTTCAGAAAGATGGGAGGTATTCCTGTGTGGAGAAGCAAACATACCAGCATGACGGATAATCTGGCTGCAGAAGCGGATAAGCGCAAGGCTTTCGGACTGTGCATTACGCCCGAAGGTACCCGCTCGCTCAACCCGGAATGGAAAAAGGGATTCTATTTCATAGCCCTCAAGGCGCATCTGCCTATCCATCTCTATGGGCTTGACTATGAGAAGAAGGTCATCCAATGCACCAGGCAGATTATCCCGTCAGGAGATGTTGACAAAGACATGCGTGAAATCAAGTTGTACTTCAAGGATTTCAAAGGAAAGAAACCGGAGAAGTTCACAATCGGAAATATTGATTAAACCTTAGAAGATAACGGTTTAGTCAGCTATTAAAGAAGGAGTATTTGTAAAGTGAAACACCAAAACATAACATATTGTTTGATAAGCAGTTTGCTGTTAGCCGCTGGAGCTTCGCTTCAGGCTAACGGCAAATCGTTTTTTCCTATCTACGACGAGGCTAACAGCGGCGCATGGCAAGGCATAGATTATGATGGCGACCCATGGGTGTTTAATGTTTCCCGCCCTTATTTCGTTACGGCAGGACTACAGAACAGGCACCTTTCGCTATGGGCTTCGCACGGACGGTATTATTATGCCGACAGAGATGTATGGAAATGGCAACGCCCTAACCTGTTTTGCACAAACGAAGATCTTTTTACCCAAACCATCGTCGTGCCCTACCTCATCCCGATGCTCCAGAATGCGGGAGCCATCGTCTTCACACCCCGTGAAAGAGACTGGCAGAGAAACGAAATCGTCATCGATAATGATGATGCTGTCAAGTCGGTTTATTATTTCGAAAAGGAGGCGAGCAAGCGATGGAAAAAATGCGATTCGCTCGGTTTTGCCAACCGCTACCGACTGAAAGACGGGGAAAATCCGTTCCGCATGGGAACCGTTAGACAGGCGAAGGCTACCAAGCGCAAGAAAACTAGCCAGGTAAGCTACCAGCCCCGTTTCAAGGAAGCCGGCAAATACGCAGTCTACGTAAGCTACCAGTCGCTCCCCAAGAGCGTGAGCGATGCAAAATACATCGTTTATCACAAGGGCGAAGCCACGGAGTTTTCCGTTAACCAGCGCATGGGCGGAGGCACCTGGGTTTACCTGGGCACCTTCGATTTCGACAAGGGCTGCAACGAGTTCAACCGGGTGGTCTGCACCAACAAGGCTTCACGCCGTGGAGTAGTAACTACAGATGCTGTCCGCTTTGGCGGCGGCATGGGAAACATAGAGCGTGGCGGTTACACCAGCGGATTGCCCCGTTGCCTGGAAGGAGCCAGATACTACGCCCAATGGGCTGGCGCTCCTTATAAGGTTTATGGAGGCCGAAAGGGAGAAAATGATTACGCCGACGACATCAACACCCGTGCGCTGATGACCAATTGGCTGGGCGGCGGTTCGGTTTACATGCCTGCCAAAAATGGCAAGCATGTGCCTATAGAACTCTCGCTGGCACTTCATAGTGATGCGGGTTACAATAAGGACGGAAAATCTACCGTTGGAGCCCTTGCTATCTGCACCACAGATTATAACGACGGAATACTGAACAGCGGAATCTCCAGATTCACATCCAAGGATTTCGCCAGGGCTTTGCGCGATAATCTCGTTACGGATCTGACGGCTCAGTTCGGAGAATTCGGCAAACGCTACCTATGGGACAGAAACTATTCTGAAACCCGTCTGCCGGAAGTTCCGTCGGCTATTCTCGAGATGCTTTCGCATCAGAATTTCCCTGACATGAGAATTGCTCAGGATCCGCTCGGAAAATTCTATATCGCACGCTCCATCTACAAAACTATCCTGCGCTTCGTAAACAGCAATCATGGAACCCGATACGTGGTCCAGCCGCTGGCTCCGCAGAACTTCAGCGTTACGCAGAACCAAGGCGTTGCCCTACTCTCATGGACTGCCCAGCTGGACAAGACGGAACCATCTGCCCGCCCTACTTCTTACATTATTTATAAGGCTGAGGGACAAGGCGGTTTTGACAACGGAACCATCGTGAACACCACCCGCTGCCAGATGCAGCTGGAACCGGGCAAGCTTTACCATTTTAAGGTGGCTGCGGTTAATGCAGGAGGAGAAAGTTTCACCACCGAAACCCTCTCTGTGCTCTATAATCCTGCTGCCAGCAAGTCTGTGCTCATCGTAAACAATTTCCATCGCCTTGCCTCTCCGCAGGTCGTGGATGATGAGGAAAAGCAGGGATTTGACCTCAATCAGGATCCGGGCGTAAGCTACGGACTGACGGCGGGATGGAGTGGCAAGCAACAGGTGTTCGACAGAAGCAGAATGGGCAACGAAACCAGTTTCGGACTCGGTTTCAGCGGCAACGAAATGATTGGCAAGTTTGTGGCAGGCAATGACTTCAACTACGTTCAGGCGCATGCTACAAGTATTGCAGCTTCGGGCAAATATAATATTTCCAGCTGTTCGAGCGAAGTCATCACCAGCGGCAGGGTTCAGATGAAGAACTATCAGGCAGTTGACCTCATCAACGGATTGGAGCGCCATGACGGCTATACTCACACCTTCTTCAAGTCGTTCACGCCTGCCCTGCAGAACAGCATCAGGCAATACGCCAGCCAAGGCGGCAGAATCCTGATAAGCGGTTCTTACACCGGAAGCGACATGCAGACTGAAGAGGAACAGGCGTTCCTGAGCGATATTCTGAAACTCAGCTATGAGCCTACAGGTTCTACGGCCATCACCAGGGACATCAATCCCGAAGATTCAACCGTAACAGAACGAGACAGTATTGTCTACACTTCGCCTAACGTCAAGGGTTTAGGTCTGCAGTTCAGCTATTATAACGAGCTGAATGCCCAGCATTATGCGGCAACCCATCCCGAGATATTGAAACCGGTTGGCAATTACGCCTTCACGGCGATGCAATACGATACGGGAACGAGTGCGGCGGTTGCCTACAAGAGCTCTACTTACCGCAGCTTCGTCATGGGATTCCCGCTGGAATGCATCATCGACGAAAGAACCCGCACCAGCGTGTTGCTCGGCATTCTCAAATTTCTGACAGATTAAATTCAAAGTAAAACAGATAAAAAATTTTAAGCTTATGTATAAGATTCAAGCCAACCAGTCTGGCACTCGCTCTATCGAAGTGAGCGACCAGCATTTAGAGACCATCGAAAAGTATCAGTTACTCCGCAACCTCGTAGACAGCAACGGCATTATCGACGAGGAAGTGCTCGATAAACTGAAACTTAATGTGCGTTCACTCCTCGAGAGCAGCGACATCAAGGATAAGGAGTTGCTCGATCTCTGTCTCGACGTCATCTACAATCAGAACATGAAGGCGCTCGGTCTTCACAACCTCGTTCTGCTCTACGTAGACTGGAAAGACAAGAAGCAGGCTGAGGCTGCAGCAGATGCAGAACCAGACGCAGTAAATGATTAAAAAATATTGAATGGATTATAAGTTAACAGATTTCTTACCTACCACCAAGAAAGAATGCGAGTTGCGCGGATGGGACGAACTCGACGTCATCCTCTTTTCAGGAGATGCTTACGTTGACCACCCATCCTTCGGCCCTGCCATCCTCGGACGAATACTGGAAGCCAACGGCTATCGGGTAGCCATCGTTCCCCAGCCCGACTGGCACGGCGATTTCCGAGACTTCAAGAAACTCGGTCGCCCTCGCCTCTTCTTTGGTGTTTCTCCGGGTGCCATGGACTCGATGGTGAACCGCTACACGGCCAACCGCCGCATGCGTAGCGAGGACGCTTTCAGTCCCGACTCCCGCCACGACATGCGCCCCGACTATCCATCTATTGTCTATACGCAGATACTGAAGAACCTCTTTCCCGACGTACCTGTAGCACTAGGCGGTATTGAGGCTTCGTTGCGCCGCATCAGCCACTACGACTATTGGAAAGACGAGCTCCGCAAGTGCATTCTCTGCGATTCGGGCGCCGACCTCATTCTCTACGGAATGGGCGAACGTTCTATCGTAGAACTAGCCAATGCCTTTGCAGAAGGCAAGACGCTTAGCCAAATCCACGAAATGCCGCAGGTGGTTTTCTACTGCAAGGAAAGTGAGATTCCGGGCGGTTTCAGGGACGATGACATCATCCTCCACAGCCACGAAGAATGTCTCCACAACAAGAAGGGACAGGCTGAGAACGTGCGCCATCTGGAGGAAGAAGCCAACAAGATGCATGCTCAGCGCATGATTCAGGAAGTTGACGGCAAATATGTAGTGGTGAATCCGCCTTTCCCGCTGATGACTACCGCGGAACTGGATGCGGCTTTCGACCTGCCTTATACGCGTTTGCCTCATCCTAAATACAAGGGCAAGACCATTCCTGCCTACGAGATGATCAAGTTCTCCGTGAACCTTCATCGTGGCTGTTTCGGCGGCTGTTCTTTCTGCACCATTTCTGCCCATCAGGGTAAATTCGTGGTTTGCCGCAGCAAGGAGAGCATTCTGAAGGAGGTGAAGAAAATCATCCAGATGCCTGATTTCAAGGGCTATCTGAGCGATTTGGGCGGTCCTTCTGCCAACATGTACGGAATGCACGGCAAGAATCAGAAAGCCTGCGAAGTGTGCAAGCGCCCGTCGTGTGTAAACCCTCAGATTTGTCCGAACCTCAATACCGACCACAGCAAGCTTCTGGAGATTTATCATGCTGTAGATGCTTTGCCGGGAATCAAGAAGAGTTTCATTGGTAGTGGTGTGCGTTACGACCTTCTGCTGCATAAGAGCAAGGACGAAAAGGTGAATCAGGCGGCTAGAGAATACACGCGCGAACTGATTATCAAGCACGTGAGCGGCCGACTGAAGGTGGCTCCCGAACATACGAGTCCGGAGGTTTTGAAGTTCATGCGCAAGCCATCGTTCGACCTCTTCTACGAGTTCAAGCGCATCTTCGACAAGATCAACAAGGAAGAAGGTCTGAACCAGCAGATCATTCCTTACTTCATCAGTTCGCATCCGGGCTGTCATGAAGAAGACATGGCCGAACTTGCCGTCATTACGAAGGGACTGGATTTCCATCTGGAGCAGGTGCAGGATTTCACCCCTACTCCTATGACCATTTCTACCGAGACCTGGTATACGGGGTACGATCCTTACACCCTGGAGCCGGTCTTCAGCGCCAAGACTCAGAAAGAGAAGCTTGCCCAGCGCATGTTCTTCTTCTGGTACAAGCCTGAAGAGCGCCGCGCCATCGAGAGTGAACTTCGCCGGATAGGCAGAGCCGACCTCATCGACAAACTCTACGACAGGAAGAGCATGGGTGGCAGTTTCAAGGGTAAGAAGACGCATTATGACGATAAGGCGATAGGTTCTACATACGATAATCCTGGTGTAGGAAAAGGTGCTAAAGGCAAGCGTGGAACTGGAAGAAATGCGTCTGACCGCTATGCACCAAAGGGTTTCGGAAATGTAGGCTGCTATGATGAAGATAAATATCTGAACGAAGGCCGCCCATTAAGCGGAGGTGCCGGCTTCTTCAAGAACAAGAAGAAAAAGAGCTTCAACCCTAATTTCGACAACGACAACCACAGTCGCAAGAACCGCTACAACAGCGGGGATAAGAACGAACGCGGCGGCCGTGGAAATCAAGGTCGTGGAAATCAAGGAAGAAATGAAGGTAGAGGCAGAAGAAGATAAATGTTAAAAAGAGGGTGAATCATATATTTATGACTCACCCTCTTTCATATTATATACTGAACTTTTCCAAAATAATTTAGTACTGTCTCAAAGCACCGAGTAATTCAGCATTCTCGCTCTTGTTTCCTATCGTAATTCTCAGACAGTTGCCACACAACTGAACCTTGTTGCGGTTTCTTACGATAATGCCTTGTGCCACCAGATAATTATAGATGGCATTGGCGTCGGTCATTTTAGCCAGGAAGAAGTTTGCATCAGTAGGATAAACCTTCTCGCAGATAGGCAGATCCAGGAATGAAGCCATTACCTTAGAACGCTCCTGCAGGATGTTCTTCACCCATTCGTCAACCTTCAGCGGATTCTTCATCACTTCCAGCGCATGCTCCTGAGTAAGCAGATTGACGTTATAAGGATATTTCACCTTATTGAATATGTCAACAATCTCCTTGCTCGCAAAAGCCATTCCCAAACGGAGGGCTGCACAGCCCCATGCCTTACTCATGGTGTTGAGCACAATCATGTTGGGAAATCTGTCGAGTACGCTGCGGAATGTGCGCTCCGAAGAGAAATCGCTGTAGGCTTCGTCGATGATGACAATACCCTGGAATTTCTGCAACACCTCTACGATTGCCTCGCGGTTAATGTGATTACCCGTAGGATTGTTCGGACTGCAGAACCAGATAACCTTTGTCTGTTCATCGCAGGCTGCCAGCAGTTTTCCGGCAGAAATCTGATAATTTTCATCAAGCAATACAGAACGATACTCCACATCGTTGATGTCTGCACAAACTTCATACATTCCGTAAGTAGGTGCAATCGCCACTACATTATCCTTGCCCGGGCGGCAGAATACACGGTAAACCAAATCGATGGCCTCGTCAGAACCGTTGCCCAGGAAGATTTTCTCTTCAGCCACACCCTTAATCTTGCTGATCTGCTTCTTCAGTTCAACCTGCAGCGGATCAGGATAGCGATTGTAAGGGTCATTATATGGATTTTCGTTGGCGTCGAGGAAGATGCGTGCATTTCTGCCTGCAAACTCCGTACGGGCGCAACTGTAAGGTGCCAGATTCCAGATGTTCTCTCGGCACAAATCTTTCAATTCTTTCATTTTTCTTTCAAAAGCTATTAAGAAGTATCTTTACAACTTCCCGTTTCACCCTATTGTTTCAAACCGTTCACTCTCAGTCTCATCGCATTGGCATGAGCTTCCAATTGCTCATTTTCCGCCATGGTCACTACAGCATTTCCAATGTTACGAATACCTTCTTCTGTAAGATGCTGGAAGGTGATTTTGCGATTATAACTGTCCAGGTTCACTCCGTTGTAAGCCAAAGCATAACCATGGGTTGGCAAGGTATGGTTCGTACCGCTTGCATAGTCGCCTGCACTTTCGCACGCATAGTTTCCGAGGAATACACTACCTGCATTCACAACTTTTTCTGCCAGCTGCTCGTAATCGGCTGTGGCGATAATCAGATGCTCCGGTGCATAAGTATTGCAGAGGTCGATTGCCTCCTCTTCGGTCTTCACGAGGATAAACTTAGAGTTGTCTAACGAGGTTTGTGCCATCTCCTTACGTGGCAAACGTTCAAGTTGTGCTTCAACTTCATTCTTTACATCATCCAACACCTTTTCAGATGTAGTAATGAAGAAAACCTGAGAATCGAAGCCATGTTCAGCCTGCGACAACAGGTCGGCAGCAGCAAACACAGGGTTGGCTGTTTCGTCGGCAATAAGACAAACTTCAGACGGACCGGCAGGCATGTCTATAGCCACATCGTGCAGGGAAACCTGCTGCTTGGCAGCCATGACAAACTGGTTGCCCGGACCGAAAATCTTATAAACCTTAGGCACGCTCTCCGTACCGTAAGCCATGGCTCCGATAGCCTGAACGCCACCCGCTTTAAAGATCTTGCTTACGCCCGCAATCTTTGCCGCCATGAGGATAGCCGGATTCACCTTGCCCTCTTTATTAGGAGGAGTACACAGTACTATTTCTTTACATCCCGCAATCTTGGCAGGAGTAGCCAGCATCAGAACGGTGCTAAAGAGAGGAGCAGTACCTCCCGGGATATACAATCCCACCTTCTCTATAGCCACACTCTTCTGCCAGCAGGTTACACCAGGGCAAGTTTCAACCTTTACACCATCAAACTTCTGGCTATGATGGAATGCGGCAATGTTATGATGGGCGAGGTGCAAAGCGTCTTTCAGTTCTTGAGAAACCATTTTCTCTGCCTCTTCGATTTCAGCTTCAGTCACAGCCAAAGAATCGAGATGGGCATGATCAAAATTCTCCTCGTAACGCTTCACGGCTTCGTCGCCATGTTTTTTCACATCGTCGAGTACACCTTGTACGGTCGCATTCAGCTGCGAAACATCCAGGTGTGGGCGTTTTACAATCTCGCTCCATTCCTCCTTTGCAGGATACTTTATTACCTTCATTCCTATTATTAATATTTAATTATTAATGTTTAATGTTTGGTTTTTAACGCATAATGTCTCTAAATAAACATTACACATTAAACACTACACATTATTATAATATCATCTTTTCGATTGGTGTTACCAGGATGCCCTGAGCACCGAGTTCCTTCAACTTGCCTATGATTTCCCAGAAACGCTTCTCGTCGAGCACAGTGTGGATAGAGCACCATTCCTCATCAGCCAATGGGATAATCGTAGGACTCTTGATGCCTGGCAATACTTCTGTAATCTCCTGAACCTTTGCCTTAGGAGCATTCATCATCACGTACTTCTTGTCCTGTGCAGAACGTACAGCCTCGAAGCGGAACAGCATCTCGTTCAGAATCTCATGCTTCTCCTCGTCCATGTTCCAGTTGCCGATGAGCAGAGCCTCGCTCTTCATCACCACCTCAACCTCAGCAAGATTGTTGCTGACCAGAGTAGAACCAGAACTTACAATATCGAAAATACCGTCAGCCAAACCGATGCCCGGACTGATTTCTACAGAACCCGTAATGACATGGATATCGGCATTGATATTATTCTTCTTCATAAACTTGCGCAGGATGTTAGGGTAAGAAGTAGCAATCTTCTTGCCGTTGAACCATTGCAATCCCGGATAATCAATCTTCTTAGGAATGGCGAGGCTCAGGCGGCACTTGCTGAAACCCAGACGGTCAATAATCTGCGCATTCTCTCCACGCTCAACAAACTCGTTCTCGCCCACGATTCCGATATCTGCCACACCAGAGGCTACGCTCTGAGGAATATCATCATCACGAAGGTAGAGAACCTCGAGAGGAAAGTTGCTTGACTGCACCAGAAGGGTGCGTTTAGAGGCGCTTACTTTGATGTCAGCCTCTGCTAAAAGATTCATGGTGTCGTCGAAAAGACGACCCTTGCTTTGTACTGCTATTCGTAACATATTTCTATATTTTGTTTGAAAAACATTGCAAAAGTACATATTTTTATTAGAATAAACAAATAATTTCTCACTTATGTGCAAAATATTTCGTACTTTTGCAGCTGAAATGAAGAATAAAGGATATTTATACGCATTATATGCACTATTTTTGCTCGCTGCCTGTGCCGACAAGAAACCGCAGCAGGAGCTTACGCCATGGGGAACTCCTGTAGGCGAAATGGAGCATGCTGACAACTCTGATGGGGCTGATGGTGATGAAAAGAAACCTGCTTCAACCAGCAAGGGGCTTTCGCTCGAAGATATTCAGGCCAATGGTGAGCTCATCATGCTTACCGTTAACGGCCCTACTACCTATTATGATTACCACAGCCACGGAATGGGACTGCAATATCTGCTCTGCGAGAAGTTTGCCCAGCAGATCGGCGTGTCGTTACGCGTAGAAGAATGTAAGGATACGGCTGAAATGGTACGCAAACTGGAGAAGGGAGAAGGTGATGTGATTGCCGTGCCCCTACCCCGAAAACAGACCAGAGGCAACCTGCTGTTCTGTGGTGTTACGCCCGACAGTACCCGAACCCAATGGGCTGTGCAGAACGGTAACAAGAGTCTTGCCGACACCCTGAACGGCTGGTTTAAGCCTAAGCTGATTGCTCAGGTCAAGCAGGAAGAATCGTGGCTACTTTCTTCTGCCAGCGTGCGCCGCCACGTTTATTCACCATTTCTGAACCGTTCTAAGGGTGTTATTTCCCGCTACGACCACCTCTTCCAGCGCTATAGCGGAACGGCTCGCATGGACTGGCGTCTGATGGCTGCCCAATGTTATCAGGAGAGCTGTTTTGACCCGAATGCGAAGTCATGGGCTGGAGCTTGCGGACTGATGCAGATTATGCCAGGCACGGCTGCCCATCTGGGTTTGCCGATGAGCATGATTCATGAACCTGAGGCGAATGTGGCTGCGGCAGCCAGATATATGGCGGAACTGCAGGGGCATTTTTCTGACGTGGGCGACCCGTTCCAGCGCATGCTTTTTGCCCTTGCTTCTTATAATGGTGGCTATTTCCACGTCAGAGATGCGATGGCGCTGGCTCGCAAACATGGTCAGAATCCGCACAATTGGGGCGTAATTCGCAATTATATTCTGCGCCTTTCTCAACCGGCTTATTACACAGACCCGGTGGTGAAATACGGTTACATGCGAGGCACGGAGACGGTAGATTATGTGGATAGAATCAGAGCCCGCTGGGGTGAATACAGCGGTGGTTCAGGCTTCCATGAGAGTCTTCGTGGCAGCGGTATGGGCAGCGGTTCCTTCCATGGAGCCCCTGTTAAATCCAAGCGCCACTACCAGAATAAGTACCATATATAATATAAATAGGGAACGCAGTGCGTTCCCTATCTGTTTATTACTTGTAACCTATAGGATGGTTATCCAGATACTTTCGTCTCGGTCGCGCGCCGCTGTCATGGCGTTGATGAGCCGCTGCAGCCAGATACGGGAGTTCACCACCATGCCCTCGAACTTGTTCTCTCCAACAAGGATGCAGCCTTGCGTATCGTCAGGATAATTGCCTGCATGGATGCGGATGCCCTCGAAATTCGGCACGCCCACCAGCAATGGCAGCCAACGCTTGAATCTTGGAGAATACGATATGACCACAGGATAAGTACCCTCAGGAATGGCAGTATGGCCAGGTACCTTACGAGCCTTCACGCCGCTCTTGCGGCTATAGCGGGCATCCACTTCCTCTGGCTTTAGCTTGATACCCAGCAGATTACGCCATGTAGGCTCCATGGTATCACAGAGATATGTATCCTTGGATAGCAGCTGGCTGTCAAAGGTATGAATCAATTTGCACTTGTCGTCTTTCTTCTTGCCGGGTAGCGAGTTACGATTTACACTACTATCGGTCAGCAGATAGAGTCTGCCGATGGTATAAGTTCCTTTTTTAGCTATACGCTTTAATACTATTTCCATTTTGTTTGAATGTTAAGTGTTAAACTATTTTACGTTGAAACCTCTCAGGTCGAGTCCGTCAGAACGGAATAATAGCTTCTTAAAACTGAATAACTGAATACTGAGTACCTTTCCGCCCTGCTCTCCGTCAGCTCCGTCGGCATTTGCTCCCTTCGGAGGAATTTTCTCTATATAATGGCGGTACACCCAGTTTCTCAGCATCTTCGCCGTACCCTTCTTGTCGAAGTCGTTCTGCAGACGCACCATTTCAGCCTGCGTGTAGGTGAATGTGTCAGGCAATTGCTGCAGCAGGTTAGCTGGTCCTCGCTTGCTCGATTTCTCTTCTGCCTCATTAGCCTTGGCTATGCTTGCGCCAAAGAAAATCATCTTGCACCACAGGTCGTAACTCTCGCTCCATCTGATGAACTCTTCTATTTCGGGTTCCCATTTGCAGCCGTTTGCCACGTATAGCACACAAGCCTTGAGAAAGGCAATTACGTTGCCACGGAAGGAGAGATTCTCGAACACCCTGTTTTGCGACATGCGCGAAAAGTCGGCGTTCTCATCCTTCAACTTTTCTGCCAGGGCGAAAGCCTCAGCACAGTCTATCCTACCCGACGCCTTGCACAGATTCTCTATGTACGGTCTGAGCGCCTCTCTGAAGGCATCGTCGTATTCGCCGTATACTGGCATTTCGGCACCGATTTCCCGCTCCGGGATAGTACAGAAGTTGATGCGGCTGATAGGTCCGTCGGTGAGCACCTTTGAGAAATATCGCTGCCCCAGCTGGACGGTGGTCGATGCATTCCAGTTGAACCGGATGGTGATGCGCTCGGTGATACTCGATGTGCCCACGCGGGTCTGGCCGTATGAGTTCCCAGGATCAAAGGCAAGGCACATAATCTTGAACTGCTGGTTGCCCTGTCCCTTGAGGGCATCGAACTGGTCTATCTCGTTGAGCGTTGTATAGAGGAAATGTTCCTGAGCCTCAGCCGTGCGCATAACGAAGGCCGGGTTGGTCATATCGGCGTCAATCTCCTGTATGATGAGGTTTTCCGGACGCTTGCGCTTATCCTTGTTGGCGCCCTTGCGTGTCACCTCTTCTTTCCATTCCTTCTCCCGTTGCAGGTTCTCACGGTCGCGATGTCTGATGTCCTCCATAATCATGTTGATAGGCATCTGCACACAGTTCTTGCCTGCGCCCGTACCCGCCAGCAGACAGCACATCAGGGTAGCCTCGTGCTCCACATTGTCGATATACTTGAAGGTGGTCTTACAGAGGTGTGTAGCAAGTGGCGGGAAGATGGCGTGTGCCACGGCTGGCTTGTATACGTCCGGTGTCTTCGATAACAGCAGCTCCACGAGTTTCGGGAGATGTTCGGGCATCGGAGGCGGTACTAATTTATCATCTTCCGCATTAATATCCGTGCCGCCCTCGGAACTCTCGGTTTTTAACGACACGGCATCCTTCTGGGAGGACTTCTCTGCCTGGGCATTGATGCGGATCACGGCTTGCGACATCGGCTTCGAACTGTCACCATATTTCGCATAGAAGTCGTGGATGAGCTGCTGGCAGTCACGTTCCAGCGAGAAGGCAGGCATCTTTTGTGCCACCACCGCCTTCAGTTCCTCTTTGGGCATCACTCTCGATGCGCCTGCACTCATGATTGCCAGGAGCGATGAGTGGCGGGAGCCTGGGGTGTTGATGTCTACGTCCTTCAGACCTGCTGCATTGCGGAAGAGCTCAAAGGCTGCGAGGTTCTTGCCGGTTGCCACAGTGCCAGCATCCTGATGAGCTCCAGCAGGGCTGAGATGAGCAGCATGAGCAGCATTGCTATCACTAGGTTGGGCAGGCTGAATAGCAGAAACAGCCACACCTCTTCCGTCGATGGTGAGCCCACGGTCCAGGTAGGCTTGTCTGCGCTTCTTCAGTTCTTCCTGTGGCAGCACCTCGTACCAATGGGGCGAGCGATAGATTTCTGACGCCTTGTCGGTGATGAAGAGCATGCGTTCTGGCGTGATGCAGCTCTCGTCGTAGGGCACGCCCAGCGCCGCGCAATAGGCTCGTTGCGTCTCCTCGATAGTCATACCGAGGGGCATGCGGATGTCGATGTGCAACTTCTTGCGGGCTGAGTACTCCAGGTGCAGCAGGGCTCCGTTCCAGATGGTGTCGCTGCAGTTCAGCTCTCGTGCCTTCTCTATCGCCTTGTCCACATATTCCTTGTCGTCCACATCGATGGTGGTTTGGAAGAGGAAGCTTTCGGGCACGGCGTTCTTCTGCGAACGCCTGTTGTCTCGGAACTGGTAGTAGTGAGCGCAGCGGAAGGGCAACTGCTTCTTCAGTTCATCGTTACCCCCACGGATGGCAGCTACCAGGTCTACCATCCAGGGATAAGCGATGGTCTTGTCGTAGACCGAGAGTGGCTGGGAGCTTACGCTCCCTTTATTGCCATTCTTGTATGGATTATATGCTATAATATGTTCCATTTTTTTTGAATGTTGAATGATTCATTATTAATTACCCCTTGATATCTGCCTCCTTGAATCCGGCAATCAGTTCCTTGTGCTCTACCTTAAGGTAGCGCAGCATGTCCTGCTTGTCCAGGTCACGGCTGAAGGTATAGTTTACCTGCACCGTGCGCTTGGTGGTGCGCACCACGGCATGCTTAGTCTTGAAGATTTCCTCGAAAAGCTTCTCGCCCGTACGTTCATAAGGCTTGAAGTCGAACTCATCGCCTCCCTTCTCGCCAGAGCATACCATTCTGCCCGGTATCACCTTAGGCTGTTCGCAGATAACCTCGGTATCGTTCCATGGCGCCTTGCGGAAGGCGATGGTACCGTTTTCCTCACTGATGATGGCTCCGTCCACCTTCTGGGCGTTGAGGAGCTGCTTCTTTGCTGCTTGTTTCATAATTGTAATAACTTGTTTAAAAGATGAATAATGTTAGTTGATTCGTATATCGTTGATATACAGGCCGTCGGCAGCATATCGGATGTCCATCGGCTTTTTCAGAGGGTCATAACAGACTCTTTTCATCATGACACATTCATGACACCAACATCTGTCCTCGTCCTCCATCACAGGCTGGATAAAATCCTTGACCCACTTGTAAAACAACTTACGCTCAGGATCTTTCGAACTGCCTATCGTCATATCTCTCACCACCTGAGAGTCTACGAATGTCATACTTCTCCAAGCCAATCTACTATTTCGATTTACCTTGTCAGCATTGCCAAAGAATTCAGCGAAAAACAAACGAGGTTTAAAATCCTTCGGAACCTTTTTGGTTTCCGCTTCCACGTATATTTCTACCACTTTTCCCTCCGTGTCGGCTAATACTGGGAACAGTTTATCTCTGCCAATATCTGTGATGGCAACCAGGTCCTCGATGCAAAAGAACAATCCTTCTTCGTTGTTCACCACTCTCAATCCGCCATACTGCGGATGATAAAACACATAAGCGTTTCCTTCCATATTTATATAATGTTTATGAGTTGGACTGCGAGATGTTCGCCAAATTTCAGTTTCAGGAACGGTACCGGATTCCTATAAACAAAAAACGCCCGTAACCAGACTTTACTTGCCTGATTACGGGTGCAAAGATAAGGCAAAAACACCTTTGGGAAAAATAGGAAAAATAGGATTAATATTTGTCCCAAAAAAAAAATCATCTATGGGCAAAGAAATCTGCTACTTTATCATCCATTTCCTGATTTTTTATGTCCTCACAATGATTGAAGACATTGTTGAACGATTTTATCGTAACTTCTCTTCGTATATGGCAATCATCGGTAAGAAATCGATAAATGGCATTGGCACTGACGATGTGCTGCGGTGCCAAGATACCCCTTCTTCTCCAATATCTGATAAACGCAAATATTGCGATATTCATTGGTGAAGACTTGCTCGCACTGGTAGACATAGAATTTAGGCCATTTAGGGTGAGAAATTCTATAAATAAAGAGGCTTGCTCGGCGGTCGTCTCTTCATCTTTTACAGAAGATGCTTCATCAGACACAAATAGGTATTCTTTTTTTCGACCGATTCTGGTACCATTATCCAATGGTTTTCTATTTCTTTGCTCCAGGTATTCATAATAGCCATCCAAAGTGGCGATATAGGCATCAAGCCTAGGAAGTTCAGCTTCAACCAAATGATTGTCTATTCTGTTAAAGGTCTCCAAGTATCGACGTAATACGAGCGCATCATGATAATCTCTTTCCTGCATGGCAACATCTACCAGTAAGTGTGCGTGTATGCTCATATCCATAGGAGGGAACGCCTCAAATTGTAAGTATACTCAATAAACTTGCTGTTGCCATTCAATTGAATGACCACGCAAAAAAGGCCGAATCGCCCATACTTCAGTATCAAGCGCAAGAGCTTGATTATAAATCTCCCCATAATTCGAAATTTATAATAGTTAGTAATAGAGTTCTTTGTCGCTCGTTCCTTAGTAGAGGACGTTAGAATTTGTTTGCGCTAACAATTTTGCTGGTACAAGCAAATGCCAGGAGAACTATAAGGGAATACACCCTTAGGGGACAGTTGGTCTCCGATTTCATCATATTTTACTTCCTTTTTTTTAGGTATTTATTTATAGATTAGAACTAGCCTCAAAATGAGTTCGCTAACACATAGTGAGGCGGAAAAACTCACTTATATATTACTTCATAAAAGCCAGCAAGTCCTTTCCCTTATGCATAAGGTTGAGAACCACTACGGCTTGCATTCCGTAAATTTTCTTATATCTTTCTTTCATCTCATACAGCATGGTAAGCTTGGATTCCCTTTCCCTTACATATTTCTTATAGTTCTCCACCGCCTCTATTTCTTGGTAAAGATAATAGCCGATGATGTAGCAGAATTGCCTGATGGTCTCAAAAGATTTTGAGGTATCTTGCTGTCTTAGTTCTCTAATGGTATCGTAAGCAGGTCCAAACTCCAATTTTATTATTGTGGGGGTTGTGATTTCCTCCACTAGTATGTTGTCAAGGAGTGCTCCCACTTCCTTGACAACCTTGCCTCTCATATAGCCGTCGGCATATGAATTCATGTAACTACGTCCTTTTCCCATAATTTCTTTTTTAAATTTCGGTGTGAAATTACAAAGAAAGAGCGAAATAGAGGCGCGTACTACGATTCCTTAATTCGTAATATGAGTACTATTATTTTTCTGATTTTTAGATTTTTGACAAAAAAGAGGGAAAAGTGAGCATTCTTGCAGCATCACTTCTCCCTGTTACTTTTATGGAATTTGCATGATAGGTGCAGCACTCTGCACTGCTTATTTTACTTGATTATAACATTTGGTAAAACCAGCAAGGCTGATACGCTTTACGATTGAACCTGCCACTTTATCGTAGTATTTCAAAGATAGATAATTACTCTTTTTGAGTTGGTCTGGTTCAAGGGACAGATAGAAATAGCTAAAAAATCCATCAGTATCGATTTTACCATCATCTCCATATCCTTCAAAATACATGGTTGTATCATAAGAATCTTCTGTATAATTATCTTTAGTTATGATAAGACGATAATCTACGCTTGTTATTCTGCTTGATATTTTTCCGTCATTCTTGACAGCTGCATCCCAAGCTGTATCAAAATAAGCTAATCCGTCGTATGTTTTTACGACACGTAAGCTATTGTTCGCTGGAAAATATACCGCATCTATATTGCCACCGACATAATGTACAATCATGTAGATTTTTTCCATTGTATAATCATCCTCATTACTTTCTAGTTTCCAATATCCCTGTGCTCTTGTAATATTCGCTATTAATATTAGAAAGAACATTAATATAAATTTTCTCATAAATCTTTGTTTAAATCGTTTCTTTTATCGTTATTTTAACCCCTACTTATTTGTTTTCATTAGCGTTTAGACGCTTCTTGAAAGCCTTTAGAGCAGTTTTGAGCATATCAGATTCGACCTCTTGCATGAACGAAGACATAAACTCGAAATCTATTTCACCCTTATTATTAACAGGGAGTAGAATCCTCTCTCGTTTTATACGTTTGTCATTTATCTCTCTGTTAAAACAATACTTCTCTGACAGACGATTAATAATAGGCAACATGAAAAGGTAGGCATATTTATCCAATCCTTTACGCTTAAGTTGAGTAACATGGTCGCTTGCGACAAACTCATACTGATGGAAGAAGGCACTACCGACACTGCCGCTATTGGCTATAGTTATACAATCATCGAATATTCTTATGCTGCCTTCATTACCGATGAATCCATCCACTCCATTGTTGAGTGCCGTGGATGAAACATACGGGACTGTACCTTCTGTGTGATCTGCTTTTTTAAGACGTTTTCCACGCTGAATTTCTGTGAAAATCTCTGTAATAAGAAATGGTTTCCACTGATGGAGGCACAATTTACCCCCCCCTAAATTCTCTCTGAGTATCAGCTGTTTGCATAATTTTTCTATTGTTGGTTTCAATAATAATATTTCTTTTCTACGCATGTATTCTTCCATAAATTGCCAATCTGGAGAATCTTCATCTGTAACAGGTAATAAAATCTTTTGGCGTTTCATTCTTTTCTCGTTAAACTTGTAACCATACTCAAATTTTACTTTTTGCTGAATTATCATGGTCTTCAAGAATAACATAACGTGGTAAGATGTTATACCATTCTTCAAATGTAATCTTTTAACATCATCAGAGAAGATACATTCATATGGATGAAAAAACGTCTCGACAACACTTCCATTGTAATTTACTCCTAAAACAAGTTTATCTAAACTTTCATTAGTGTTATCTACCCATGCGGTTATACCATTGTTACTGTCTGTAGCTCCAATAAAAGGGCGCTTACCAACTTTCATGACGGCTTTTGTCAATCGTTTGCCAGGCGATATTGTAAATATATCAGAGATTACAAACGGTTTCCAACGTATTGATAATAGCTTATTCATTATCTACCTCCTCATTCTCAAACAAGTAACCACGTCCATGAGACATCATATTGAACTCAAACGTCAAATAATCTGCCATAGTTTTTTCAAAGTCTGCTTCAGAAGGTATCTCGTCATTAAAATAATAGAACGAATGCAACCATTCGTCTTCTGGCAGAATAGTTGTATAGACACAATAGCTATTTGGTGCTTGGCATCTTCCAAACCAAACATCTAACAAATGTTGTTTTTTATCTTTTGCACTTGATGTCTCGACTAATCCAATATGTTTACTCACCTTATATCCATCATTTGAAAAATCTATGAATTTACAAACATGATTTTTATCATGCGGTATACCTGCCGTAAAAACCGCAATGCAAGGATTGGTCCCTACACTATAGAATGTATCTTTTTGCAATGTTATGACACCCTCCAAAGTATGACGTTTAAGTATATTATATTTTATGGTCTTTTCAGCCACCGTTTTACCCGTTAAAGAAGACTGAGGTATAATAACTATACATTTTGCTCCTTTAACTAACGAATCTAACAAATGTTCTGTAAAATTTATCTCATATTGTTTTGAGTCTTTTGTCTTTTGTGCTTGAGAATAAGGAGGATTCATCATGCCTACAGTACATGCATTTAACTGAAGTTGAGCTGGGTTTTGAGCCAGAAAGTCCCAGTTATGCAAGTTGCTTTTACCATCTCCACGCAATATCATGTTTGTAGTAGCAATTGTAAACATGTATCCTTGAGATTCTATACCAAACAATTGGTCTTGGCGTATTGATCTTTTAACCGCCTCATCGTCCGTTTCCTTCAGCATATAATGCATCGCTGCAATAAGAAATCCTGCTGTGCCACAACAAGGATCAAGAACTTTGTCGGAAGGTTTGAGTTCAGCCAGATCACAAAACAATTCTGTTATGTGCTTCGGTGTCAAAACAATGCCAAGAGATTGTCCATCCCCTCCTGAATATGACATAAACTCACCATAGAAGCGACCTATATAATCCTCTGATGAAGAAGTATACTTTATGCTTTTATATATATTATCATAGATAAATTTTGCGTAATATTTCAGAGGAGTCATATCTAACGCCTCATCTTTACTATTAATTTTAGGCGCATCTTTTATAAAAGCGAAATGTGCAAGAAGCTTATCACGTTTTGTATCAGGTGTAACATTAGCACGCTTCAAATTACTGCATATCGCCTCATAGATTTTTGAACCATCCGTTTTTATAATATCTCCATTAAGAGATTCCAAATCAAACGTTTTATATTCAATTTCTCTTAAAGCCAACATTATTCCGGAAACTATAAGAGGTTTTTGCTCTGTTGTCAGACTTCCATAAGAACGTAAGTACTCATGCAAAGTTGCAGCATCTCTTATAATTTCTGCTGTTGTTTTTTCTGCATCTGTAGTTTCTTTTAATATTTCCTTATAATAGTATTCATTAATATTTGACAAAGAAAAAGATATGAAAGATTCTAAGTCTTCAAGTTGCTGGTATTCCCCTCTATCATTTATAAATAGCGGGGTTATACGATGTCTTTTTGCATCTCCAGAAACTCCAATAGCTATCACTTTTCGATACGCTGTGTTCTTTGCTAAATGCAAACCATAGAAAAGAGCACCATTCACTGCATACTCTCGAACAGACTTAGTTGACAAATCAACCAGGTCTTTTTCTGTTAACATAATATGATGGGACAAGTCAGCCTTGTCTTCAATAACAATAATAAAATCTTCCACGACCCCACAATATTCAGGATAGCCAACATTTCCAGTCTTTGATTTAGAAGCCGTTTTCAAAGCCTCGTCTATGTCTTTAATGTCGCAGCCTTGTGGTGTGAGATTTATATCAGCATCTTTTAGCAATTCATATACCCAAAAATCCGTTTTAACTTCTTTCTTTGCCATAATATGATATTAAAACTTTTACTTTTTCAAACTTTCAGTGTAAACACATTTTCCCCTGGCAAATCCTCCAAGGTGATCACCCACTCTATCTCCCCATTCTCTGGGTTGACATCAATAGCATACGCCGTGCCCTCCTGCTGTCCGTCGAAGCGCACGTCAAAGCGCCAGAGACCGTTCTTTAAAATCTGGTCTCTGGTAATCTTGATGGTTGAAATCTTGGAGATATCTATGTCGAGGCGCTTGGCTATCTCCTGATAGCTAAGCACCCATCGGGTCTTACCATTAGAAATGTATTCATAGGCGATGCCATCCTTGGTGAAGCCGATACCCTCAGTATCGGTAATGGCATAATAACTGGGAGCCTCGCTGTCGGCAGGTGGACTGACAACCAGGTCGGTATCGGAGCTTACATCATCCTTGCTGCAACTGGCAAGGGCAAGCGTTAAAAATGCGGCTACAAGAGCCAGCTTCCCCAATATGGGGGGGGTAAATCTACTGATAATCATAATGTTATCGTTTTACTATTATTGATGTGGCTATATACCACACCACAAAGTTACGATTTCTTTTTGAAACTGGCAAGGATTTCAGGAGAAAGTTTCGAAAAAAGTTATTTTTGGATGCAACCCAGTCGCCATGTAAGGGCGCCTTGGCGATTGCCATTATAACCAGGGCTTAGAATGCCTAAAGTGTACTCAGTACTCAGTACTCAGTTTTTTTCGCGATAGTTACCTTTCCTATGGTTACATATTGTAAGTAATTATTTTATATTATATATTATTATATATATAATAATATATAATATACTATCTATACAGAAGATGGTAACAACAGCGAAAAAAACTGAGTACTGAGTACTGAGTACGTTTCCCGTAATCGGTTATTACTTCGTAATATGCTGATTTATATAGCAAAACATAGTTTTCTATGCCACAAAACATAGAGATGCGCCGCATAAACATAGAGTTTGTTTTTTTAAGCTAACTTTCAAATCGTAAGTTTGCTGAAAATCGCTCCTTATCACATGTCTAAATTTGGTAGATACCGGATTTTTTCGTATCTTTGCACCAGCAATCGAAGGAAATGCCTTAGGTGCCTGAAGGCGGTCTTCTATTAAGACCAACGCGGGTCATAAATGATGGCAGGCGCCGGTCATCAATGAAGACCCCGAAAACGGCAG
>ENA-ORSL01001261-ORSL01001261.1-human-gut-metagenome-genome-assembly--contig:-NODE-1261-length-22021-cov-4.372849_pt1 | contig 22021 bp, 21 predicted proteins | sample MGYA00242190_ERZ509157 | MGnify/ENA primary metagenome ERZ509157 (study PRJEB26280, sample SAMEA2338664) | human gut metagenome | biome: human gut; feature: human-associated habitat; material: faeces...
GTGTTATGCTGATGACAGACCCATTGAGAGAACTGATGAAAAAGGATGACTTGTATCTTTATTTTGAAACTATCCAAGAGACGATTTCCTGTTTAGATTCTGATGTAATTTTGTATCTGAAGTTCCATCCACGTGAGATTCAAACTTCTCGTGATAAAATCTTGGAGATTGCTCGTCAATCAGGTATTAGATTCAAGGTTCTTTCCGAAAAGGTGAATATTTGTGTAGAATATTATCTTCAACTGTTCCATTTTGAGAAAATTTATTTCTTTAATGCTGCAACTTATTTTTATAATGGTTATGCTTTCCCAAAGATAGAGTTTGTCAAATTGATGCCAATACTGTATAAAAAGGCTAAGGCTGTAGGCATAGGAAATCTCACTTACATGGAAAACATGCTAAAAATGATAGAACCTATTGCTGTAGAATCTTAATCTTTAAAACATGAATCCTATAAGTATTAAACAAGCTCTACGCTTAAAAATTGATAAATGGTTACATATAGATAGAAAAGGTGAGTATGGCATGATGGCATCTACTGCCTATTTGTCACCTGATACCGTTCTTTTTAGTAAAAAGAATCTATTTATGGAAGAGAATACAAGTATCCCTGGTGGGGCAATGATCTTAAATCCTCGTTCTAAGTTTATCATGAAGAAAGGTAGCTTTTCTTCTTATAATCTATGTGTATGTCCTGGAAATCATGCTGTAGTAAAAGGAGTCTGGAAGCATGATGTTACAGATGCCATGAAGGATGAGTTATATCCAGACCATCGGTATGATAAGGACATAATCGTAGAGGAGGATGTGTGGATGGGAATCAATGTTACTTTACTGAATGGGGCTCATATCGGACGTGGTTGTATTGTGGGCGCAGGGTGTGTGGTATCTGGTAATACCCCCCCATATTCAGTTGTTGTAGGTAATCCATGGAGAATTGTAAAATTTGTATTTACACCAGAAGAAATCGTAGGACATGAGGCTAAACTTTATTCAGAGGATAAACGTATTCCTTTGGAAACGCTTCGAAAGAACTATGATGATTGGTTGAAGACGAAAAAATAGATGTATGAAAAAGAAAATACTATTTGTAATTCCTGAGTATTCTCATGGTGGGACGAATAAATCTTTAGAAAGTTTGTTGTCTGCTATTGATGAAAAACGTTATGAAATATCAATATTCTGTTTATATGAAGATGGTGGCGTTTTTTACAAAAATATATTTAAACCCTATATCATAGCAAAGAGCCTTTTATATGTCTTAGCACATGATAATGTTATAACTAGAAAAGTGATGGGTGTAGCTATGAAATTGTTTAAGGATCTATCATTTAATTGGTTGTATCGCTATGAAGCTAATCGGTTACAGCATAAATATAAATTTGATACAGTTATTGCATTTCAGGAAGGTAGTGCAACACAATTCGTGTCTTTAATTAATTATCCAGTAAATAGAATTGCATGGGTTCATTGTGATTATGCAAATAGGTTTACTGCTATAGAAAAAAAGTCAGAATTGTCATTATATTGTTTATATAATCATATAGTATCTGTATCTTATTCAGCGGTACATTCTTTTAATTCAATATACCCTGAGCTAAAAGATCGAACTAAATGTATTTATAATTTAATAGATTGTAGTTATATTCTAAGACAGAGTTCTCAAGATGTAAATTTTGAAAAACAGGGCAATTGTTTTAATCTTATTTCAGTAGGCCGTTTTGTGGCAGTTAAGCAATTTGGCTTAATCCCGCAAATTGTTCAAAAACTCAAATTATTAACAAAAAAATCCTTTTGTTGGTATATTGTGGGAGATGGAAATGAAAGAAATATGGTGGAAAGCGTAATTTCTTCAATGGGTCTTGATAAGAATATAAAAATACTTGGCGCAAAAGATAATCCGTATCCTTATTTCAAACAATCAGATTTATATGTATGTACATCATTATCTGAAAGTTTCTCATATACAATAGCTGAGTCTAAAACATTACATGTACCAGTTCTGACTAATGATTTTCCTGTCGCTAATGAAGTAGTTTCACCCAATGAAGGATGGATATGCAATGTTAAAGATATGGCTTTCATTTTAAAAGACATTATTGAGGATAAAAATTGTATATATTCAAACGTTAAAAAAACGATAGATAATTTTAAATATGATAATAACGCTATTGTTGATACTTTTTGTAAACTCATCTGATGGTATAAAGTTATGACAGAAAAATACAATTATTTAATTGTGGGTTCCGGTTTGTTCGGAGCCACCTTTGCTTATCGTGCAAAGCAGTTAGGCAAAACTTGTTTGGTAATTGATAAGAGATCTCATTTGGGAGGTAATGTTTATTGTGAAGAAATGGAGGGTATCAATGTTCACCAGTATGGTGCTCATATATTTCATACTTCTAACAAAAAAGAATACCCCAATATTCAGAATGTGCAAAATATATATATGCTTACTATAAATTCTTTTCTCAATATGAGCATTTTTCAGAAAGTGGTTTTGGAGATGCTATAGCTGATTTTTCTAATGACAATGTGAATTTCGAAATGGCACTTGTTAGATTGGAAGAATCTATTACTGTGATTCAAGAAAAACTCAAAAATAATGAATAATACAATAAAGATTTTAGCTTACGCCTTCCAATTTCAGGAGATGTTCCTCTCCAAGGATATCTTCTTGATACCTTATTATATATGTAAGGAGCTGGGAGGCAAGTGCAAATATTTATATACCCAAAACTTGGGTAATACGGAAATCCCGAAATTGCATCGAGGTGTGACTATTGAGCGGACAAAGAATAAGAATGTATGGAAGGTGTTCTTGAAGGAAATCTTGACGCATGCCAAAGACATCGACGTTCTCTTCCTTACAGGCAGCAGTGCCGTTCACATGTTGGCTACTTTCCTCTATCAGAAGCGGAATCCGAAAGGAAAGGTAGTGGTCTTTGGGGATATGGAAGAGCCACAGGCTCGTGAACTTAACCAAAATGGCTTCCATTATTCCAGGGGCTTGGCTGGATGGGTGAAGGATAAGTTGACAAACTACTTTTTCCGTCACGTCACTTATCTCGTAGCCAATACCGCAGCATATCATCTGATGGATGACTTGTGCCTGCGTAAGCATTGGTCAGGATTGCTTCATTTCTATCCTTGTTTGGATGATGAGAAGTTTCTTTCATACGGTCTTCTTCGAAAGCCTTTTTCCGAAAAGGAGAATATCATGGTTTGCGTAGGGCGCATTGGTTGCTACCAAAAGAATACCGAAATGCTTCTGAATGCCTTGCGAAAGGTGGACTTGAAGGACTGGAAGATTTATATGCTTGGTCCAATTACGAGTAGCTTTGACCTAAAGGAGGGCGATGACTTCCAAAAAGTGATAGATCAATTCTTTGAGGAATGTCCTCAGTATAATGATAAGTTGATATTTACAGGCATGATTTATGATGCCAAGACTGTGTTTGAGTATTACAACCGGGCGAAGGTGTTACTGATGACTTCGAGACATGAGAGTTGGGGTAATGTATATAGTGAGGCGGCAGCCCTAGGATGCTATATCCTTAGTACAGATGTCGGTGGGGCGACATTGGCTTCAAATGATTGGAAGTTTGGTTATAAGTTGGAGCAGGAAGATTCCGAAGGGTTGGCTCATGCCATGGAAGGCATCGTGAATGGAACCATCCCTATGGATGCAAGGAATGAATTGAAGTTCGAGGACATTAACTATAGTTATATGGTAAATAAAGTATTGTTGCCGAAAATAGGTTTCGTACCATTGGGCAAGAAAGTAAATTTTAGAGAATGATGGGAAAAATTGTAAAGGCTGTCAAGCCGTTCATATATAAGAACAACAGCAATTTTAAGTTGGCTGTTTATCAAGCTTGGGTGGAAGCTGGTGGAAAATGCGTGGGGGAACGTCCATGCGAACATCTTTATGAGAGCTTGTCGTATCATCTTCCTTTGCCAACCTTTTACCAAAGCAAGAAGCAGGCTCGTCTTCGTTTTGTTGAGGCTGCCAATCTGCCATTTGACACATTTCCAGATTATCTGTGTTATGAGATCATCCCCTTATTTTGGGATTGCTGGCCTCGTTTCTTTGGTACAGTGAGTGTTTGGTTGAAGAAACATCATGTGCGCACAGCGTTCTTTACTTCTTCTCAGACTGCTGAGAGAATGAGAGAATTGTGTCCTGATATCCAAATATTCCACTTGCCTGAAGCGATAGAGACGAATCTCTACAAGGAAGGTAAGGAATTGTCAAAGCGAAAGTATGATTATTTGGAGTTTGGACGTTGCTGCAACTATGTTGACACCTCGTATTTGTCACATAAGATATGTATATTGAGTAGCAGAAACGAGCAGGGTGCATTGGCAACAAGGGCAATGCTGATTGATGCGCTTGCAGACTCGAAGATTACAATTTGCTTGCCAAGAAGCGTAAACCAGCCGGAGATAGCGGAGGGCATCGAGACTTTGACCCAGCGTTACTGGGAGTGTATGCTCTCCAGGGTTATCATAATAGGAAAGGCACCAAAGGAGCTTGTCGATATTCTGGGTTATAATCCTGTGGTTGACTTGGATAAGGAGCACTTTTCAGAACAAGTGGAAGACATTCTAGGACATATAGAAGACTATCAGAAGTTAGTGGATAGAAATCGTAAGATGGCAATGGAACTAGGAGATTGGAAGTGCCGTATTGTACAGATGAGAGAGACGCTGGCTGAATTGGGGTATGAAATATAAGCTATGGAAATCTTGGATTTTTTGAAAGATAAGAGCAACTGTTGTGGTTGTAGTTCTTGTGTGCAAGCTTGTCCAAAGAAATGTTTGGAAATGCAGGAAGATGAAGAAGGTTTTCTTTATCCCCATAAGAATGTGCAAAAATGTATAGATTGTGGACTTTGCAAAAAAGTTTGTCCTATCAAACAGAAATTTGGTAAGTGTGAAGCAAAAGAAATATTTGCAGTAAAAAATGAAATAGATGAAGAGCGAATCAATAGTTCATCTGGTGGTTTCTTTATATGTTTGGCAAAGTTCGTACTTTATCAAAAAGGTGTAGTCTTTGGCGCAGTCTTTGATACTGATTTTGAAGTCCATCATGTAGCAGCTAAGTCTATGGAAGAAATTTCTGGTATGCAAGGAAGTAAGTATGTGCAGAGTAGAATAGAGAATACTTATAATGACGCTTTGGCATATCTGAAAGAAGGTAGATTGGTGCTTTTTACAGGAACGCCTTGTCAGATAAAGGGATTACATGCTTTTTTGAAAAATAAACAATATCCTAATCTGCTGACAATGGCTTTCCTTTGCCATGGTGTACCTAGTCCTGGTGTATGGAGACGGTATTTATCTGAAAGTTTTGATGAACTTAACAAACGACTATTGACGGATGATAGTTCAAAAAACGTTGTGGGGTATTCGGTGAATACTGCTTTCCATGCATATGATATTAATTTTAGGGATAAACAAATAAGTGGTTGGAAAAAATACCATTTTGTAATTCGCAGAAAGTCATCCTCAAGAGCAACCAAAAATACCATTGTGTTATCTAGTATTTATTACGATAATCCCTTTATGAAAGGATTTCTTAGTAATATTTATCTGCGTCCTTCTTGCTATGAATGTAAATGTAAGAATGGTGAAAGCCAAAGCGATATAACAATAGGTGATTATTGGGGTGTAAAGGAAGTAGATAGGGAACTTGACGATGACAAAGGTCTGAGCATCGTTATGATTAATACAGACAAAGGAAAACAATTTTTTAGAAGTTTGTCGAATATATTTTATCAAAAGATTTCTCTAGAACATGCTATGATGTTGAATGGTGGCTTTTCAGAACATACTCAATGCCATTCAAAGAGAGATAAATTCTATAGAATGCTTAAAACTGGAAAAACAATAGAATTCTCTGTTGATGCTTGTATGAAAAGGTCTATCATTGATAAGATAATTGATAGATGCTTAAAATTGACATAAAAACATTTGGATAAAAAATGAATTATTTGCTAAATAAGATTTAATGAAATGAGAATCGCAATATTAACAATTCCATTGAATGCCAATTATGGTGGAATCTTACAGGCATTCGCCTTACAGACAACTTTGGAGAATCTGGGGGGCATGATGTCGTAGTATTGGACAATCCGTATCTTTTGAAGATGCCACCGAAGTTTTTGCGCCCTTTTGTCTATGCCATGCGCTTGGTGGGCCGCAAACTCGGCATGTATCATGGTAATATCAAGAAAGAGGTTGCCCAAAATACGTATTGCGCAAATACCTATCATTTTGTGAATACAAATATCCATGAGTATTATATTAATGGATTGGAGGATATTCCGAAAGATAGGTTTGATGCCATCGTTGTGGGAAGCGACCAGATATGGCGTTCTTACTTCTTCCACCTTTATTTTGGGGAGATGCCTGATGCTTTCTTGCGTTTTACTGATGGTTGGAAAATCAAGCGCATAGCTTATGCTCCTAGCTTTGGGGTGGAGACATGGGAATATACGGCAGAGGAAACAGAGGAATGCAAGAAATATATTCAAAAGATGGATGCTGTGTCATGTCGTGAAGTAGAAGGTGTGGAAATGTGCAAAAAACATCTGAATTGTGATACTGTAAAGCATGTTCTTGACCCAACTATGCTGCTGACGAAAGACGATTATCAGAAGTTTGTTACCATAAACAAAGAGAAGACGGGCAAATTGTTGGTTTATGTAATGGATCCTACTGAAGACAAACAAAGATTGATAGACACAATTGCTTCGAAATATTGTCTTGTACCGAACAGCATTTACAAATCTGGAGTAAAATCGCCTCCTTCCGTTGAGTTTTGGCTTCAGCAGTTTGAGGATGCAGAATTCGTTGTTACAGATAGTTTTCATGCCTGTGTTTTCTCCATAATATTCGGAAAGGAATTCATCGCCTATGGCAATAAAAATCGCGGTTTAAGCCGTTTTACATCTCTTCTAAGGATGTTCGGCTTGGAAGACCGACTGATATTGAGTTTTGATGAATACATAGATAAGGAGATTGTCTCTTCTATCACAGAAAGTCAGAAGAAATTAGAAGAGTTAAGAATTGAATCTAAAGAATGGCTTAGTAACGCACTGAACAGGGCGGAGGGCAGACTTATTGACAACAATGACTGTGTGGAGTTTTAGAAATTTACAGAGTGACAACAATTTTACGGGTGGGAGTATCTGTTCTATTTCTCTCAAAACTAAACGATAAATGAAAAAAGAAAGTACCTATAGGATTATTAATGTCCTCTGTGCCACAGACGACAACTATGCACCGTACTGCGGCGTGATGCTGACATCCTTCCTTGAGAACCACAAGGGTTTTCACACTGAAGTGTATATCATCGTGAAGAACAGCCTGAAAGAGGAGAAGAGACTGAGACGACTGGAGGAACGGTATGACGTGAAGGTGAACATCGTGGAATTTCCATTCAGCGATATCACATTATCTTTCCTCATCGGGAACCGGCATTGGACGATTGAAACGTACTATAGATTGTTTGCACCAGTGTTGCTACCTAAAGATATTGACCGCATTCTTTACCTTGACTGCGACATAATCGTTGACGGGGATGTATCTGAGATGTATTTCAGTGATATAAACAATATCTCCGCTTTAGTGTGTCCAGATTTCTTTATGTATGTAAAACATAAAGGATGGGCAACACATTTAGGTTATGAGGAGGAGAAGGGATATTTCAATGCAGGTGTGATGTTCATCAATCTTGACTATTGGCGTGAGCATAATATTCTGGAAAGTTGTTTGGAATATCTGAAAATACACCACGACATTTTATTTTTTTATGATCAGGATGTATTGAATTATGTCCTTCGTGATACAAAAAAGTTCATCAATTTGGAATATAATTTCCTTTCAAATCTCATCTCAAAAGGAGTCTACAATAGTTTGGATACAGCAACTAAGAATGAAATAATTTCTTGTCATCCGAGGGTGATACACTTTATAAGTCCTAAACCATGGTCTATTTTTTCTTACAAATACACATATGTATCAATATGGGATAAATATTGTAAGATGTCACAATGGAGAAAACCATTATTCCAAAAGTTACCGAAAGAGAAACCGTTCAACTATTTCATCAAACGCTATTTCCTCTGGCCTTTAGGCATAAAAATGCATAACTTAGAACCAACTGAGGAATGGAAGGAATCATCACACGGATAATCATCGATGGGTTGTCCCACAGATCTCACAGATTTATACGGATAGGCACACGACCTTGTCGTGTCTTTTTTAACGACAACAGAGACAACGAGAGGACAGGTGACATGTCATTGTCCCGCATAATCATTCAACATTAATCCATAATCATAAACAATGCCACGACAAGGACGCATACATTCAGGCACGGGAGTCTATCATGTCATGATGCGCGGCATCAACCACCAACGCATCTTCGAAGACTCGTAAGACCACTATACCTTCCTCCAGTGCCTACGCAGTGCGCAGGAGCAGTTCGCTCCCCTTGGTGACCGTCTGCCAAACTCCTGCCACTACTATGTATATGCCCTTATGTCCAACCACTTCCATCTACTTCTTCATGCCAAGGATGACACGGTTGGGAACATAGTCAAGCGCATTGCCTCCTCATACGTGTATTACTTCAACGGGAAATACGGCCGTGACGGACACCTCTTCAAGGAGCGATTCCGTTCTGAGCCGTGTGAAGAAAAGGAAAATCCATTTAGGGGAGTGACCTATACGAAGAAACATAGACACAGATAATACAGAAACTGCAAAATCTCATGAAACACAGATATGACTATTTGATTGTAGGCTCTGGACTTTTCGGCGCCACATTCGCCTATCGCGCCAGGCAGGTCGGGAAGCGATGCCTCGTGATAGACAAACGTCCACAACTCGGAGGGAATGTCTATTGTGAGCGCATAGAGCATATTAACGTCCACAAATATGGCGCACATATATTCCACACCTCAAACAAGAAGGTCTGGGACTTTGTCAATGGTATAGTGGAGTTCAACAAATACACTAACTGCCCTGTTGCTAACTATAAAGGCAAACTGTACAACCTGCCTTTCAACATGAACACCTTCTGTCAGATGTGGGGTGTGACAACACCGGAAGAGGCAAAGGCAAAGATAGACGAACAGAAGTCGGAAGCTGTGGCTGCATTGAATGGACGCGAACCTGAAAATCTGGAAGAGCAGGCTCTGTGTCTGGTAGGTAGGGATATATTCTATACGCTTATCAAGGAATATACAGAAAAGCAGTGGGGACGCAAATGTACCGAATTGCCGGCGTTCATCATTAAGCGTCTGCCTGTGAGAATGGTCTTCGACAACAACTACTTCAACGACAAGTATCAGGGCATACCAGTAGGAGGCTATAACAAGCTGATCGACGGATTGCTGGAAGGCATCGACTGCAAGACCGATGTCGATTTCTTCAACTCGGAATATAAGGACTGGAAGAAGTTTGCCGACAAGTTGGTTTACACAGGAGCCATCGACGAGTATTTCAACTACTCGTTGGGCAAACTTGACTGGCGTACCGTAAGTTTCAAGACCCGCATAGAGGATACTGCGAACTTCCAGGGCAATGCTGTCGTTAATTATACCAGTCATGAGAAGCCATACACACGTGTGATAGAGCACAAGCACTTTGAGATGTTCGGTCAAGAGGTTTACGACTGTCCGAAGTCGGTTGTGTCGGAGGAGTATTCTACGGAATATAAGGATGGTATGGAGCCATACTACCCAGTGAACGACGAACGTAACAACCAGCTTGCAGAACAATATCGCAAATTGGCTGCAAACGAGGAGAATGTAGTGTTTGGCGGCAGACTGGCGCAATATAAGTATTATGATATGGCACCTGTGATAGAGCAGGTGATGGAATATTTCAAGAAATAAACTCTTATTTAGTAAACGTATGATACCAAAGATTATACATTATTGCTGGTTTGGGCGCGGACCATTGCCTGAACTGGCACAGAAGTGCATTGCTTCTTGGAAGAAGTATTTGCCTGATTATGAAATTAAGGAGTGGAATGAGGATAACTTCGATGTGAATATCATTCCTTATACTGCTGAGGCGTATCAAGCAAAGAAATATGCCTTTGTGAGTGATTATGCTCGATTCTGGATTCTTTATCAATATGGAGGAATCTACTTTGATACGGATGTGGAGGTGATTAGACCAATAGATGACATTATAGCTAAAGGTAACTTTATGGGATGTGAGACGGACGCTAGTGGGAGCGACGCTGCAAGCGTCGCTCCCGGCCTAGGGCTGGGGGTGAACCCCGGCCTAGGGCTTGTGAAAAAAATGTTGGATTATTATGAAGGACAGCATTTTGTGCATGAAGCTGTGATGCGCAATCAAATTACTGTGGTTCATATTGCCACAAAGGTGTTGCTTGACAATGGTATGAAAAATGTACCTGGTATCCAACTAGTGGATGATGTCTGGATTTATCCTTCTGAATACTTTTGCCCAATCAATGTGAAGACTGGGCGCATTCATGTGGAGAAAAACACTCGAACGATTCATCATTATGCAGGAACATGGGTGGATAAGAAGTTCTCTTTGAAGGAGCTCGTCAAAAAGATATTACCGGAGAAACTTGTCATAGCCATCATTGAGCGTAAGGCTCGTGGAAAGCAAGGATGATGTTCTAGATAGTATAACCGTCTAATATTTATTACTGATACTTTAAACGCAAAGAAAGTGAAAAATATATCTCGTTTTTTTACCCTTTATTGGATTGTTTATTTCCCTACGTGTATTGCTTATAATGATTTGCCGGGTTTCTCCAGCGTCGATGAGGCGATGACATTGCTTTTGTTGCTCTACACATTCATGATGTATGGCTCGAAGCATATCAATAAAAAACCTTGGAAGGAGTTTATGGTATGCTTGGGATTGATTGCATTCTATGTTGTCTATTCTCTCTTGTTTGGAGCCAATGTGAAAGATGCAGTATGGCTTGACCTCATGCAGGAAATTCGACCTTACTCCATCATATTCTGTACGTGGATTCTGAACCCTCAGTTTACGAGAAAGCAGAAGAAGTGGATGTTAATAACCATGATTGTCACGTTGTTCTCATGGATTATGTATCATCCACAAGCCTTAGATTCACAAGTGGAGGCTGAGTTCCCTGTATTGGGACAGTTGGCGATATGTACGGGGATGAGCTATTATCTCTTTGCCAAGGACACCAAGATGAATCGGTTGATAGCATTAGGATTGGTATTGACTGGTATGTTGGCGCCGAAGTTTAAGTTTATGGGTGAGGTGGTTTGTTTCATCGCCTTTGTCTTCTTCTTGAAGCATCGTCTTAACTTTAAGTCGCCTAAGACTATGATTTATTGTGCTTTGGTGATGTTTGTTGTTTTGATTGTAACATGGTCAAAGTTTGATGTATATTACGTTTCTGGTCTTGATAATGAGTATTTGGCTCGTCCTATGACGTATAAGACTAGTGTGAAAATACTTTGGGATTACTTGCCATTTGGCTCTGGTATGGGAAGTTTCGCTTGTAATGGTGCTTGGAAGTATTATTCACCTTTGTATTTCACATATAATCTTGACGGTATTTGGGGACTTTCACCTGATACAGGTTATTTTATTTGTGATGCCTACTATCCAACTTTGGCGCAATTCGGTATCGTTGGTGTTTTCTTCTTCTGTTGGTTTTGGAAGCGCCGCTTGGCAGCTATCGACATTATCGCTGATATGCGTTACTATCGTGTCGCCATGATAACCTTCTGTTGTCTTGCCATTGAGCAAACGGCTGATTCATCTTGGCTTTCTGGAAAGGGAATGGGATATTGTATGTTGATAGCCCTCTGTCTCAATGCCAATCGTAACCAGATGATGGAGATGAAGAGACAGCAAATATTGAAGCGAAAGAAAGAACTGCTTTTGGAGGAGAAGAGAAAGCAAATGGAGAGAATGAGCAATGACTAAAGTTTTAATGGTTGGCTCCGCCGAACAGAGTGGTGGCGGAGTGGCAAGTGTGCTGAGGCTGATGAAGACCATGCCGTTCTGGAAGAAATACCAGTGCGGATGGCTTGGAACGCAGATACAGAGAGGATATGGCGTGAAATTGTGGTATGCGTTGAAGGCTTACTTCAAAGCGCTGTTTACGATATGGCAGTATGATATTGTCCATTTTCATACGGTGCCTGATAAGATTTGCCTGATCATTCAAATGCCTGTGCTTTTATTAGCATTACTTGGCAGAAAGAAGATTATCATGCATATCCACATGGGTAATCAGTTGGAGGATCATACGCATAATAAATTGTTTATATGGTGTTTGACTCGAGCTGATTGTGTGGTGCTGCTGGCAAAGAAGTGGCAGAAGTGTTTTGCAGAATGGTTTCCTACAGTGAAAGCCAAGACTGCTGTTATCTATAATGCCTGTGCTCCTACGCCAGCAGTGGATTATTCTGTCAAAGAAAAGAGTATCGTCATGGCTGCCTTTCTGAACGACAACAAGCATCCCGATTTGCTCTTGAAGGCATGGGAGAATCTGAAGGCAGATTTCCCTGACTGGCATGTGACCATCATGGGAAATGGTGAAGTGGAGCACTTTCAGGCTATGGCTCATAATATGGGGGTGGATGATAGCGTCACCTTTACAGGTTATATCACTGGCAAGCAAAAGGAGGATGTATGGAATAAAGCAAGTATCTATTGTATGTGCTCCCGTCATGAGGGTTTCCCTATGGTGGTGTTAGAAGCCTGGGCAAGAGGTATTGCTGTGGTAACTACTCCTGTAGGTGGTCTGCCTGATGTGATAGAAGAAGGTAAGAACTGCCTCACTTTCCCTTTTGATGATGCTGATGCCCTTACCATGCAGCTTCGCAAGTTGATGGAGTCGCCAGACCTTCGTAGGGATATGGCTGAATATTCTAAAAGCTTCGGAGAGAGGGTGTTCGCTCCTGTTATGGTGAATGAGAGCATAGAGAAACTATATGAGGAGATATTAAAAGATTAATAGTGACGTTTTGACATTATGAATATTTTTCAGATATTACAAAAGATAAGTCTTGTGCCTTCGTATCTGTGGGACAAGATGTGGGCTCCTGTATGGAAGCGGTGCATGAAGCACTGTGGCAAGGGGGTATATATCCGTCCGATGTCGTCGGATATCAAGGGCTTGTGGAACCTCTCGGTAGGGGATGGTACTTCGATTCCTAAAGGTAGTACTATCTATTGTACGGATGCAGCATGTACTATTGGCAAGAAGGTGCTCTTCGGTCCGAATCCTACAATCATCACTGGTGATCATCGTATTGACATCTTGGGCAAATATATCGCGGACGTTACTGTGGAGGATAAGTTTGTGGATGGGGTGAATGTATATGACCAGCCTGTTGTCATCGAGGATGATGTGTGGTGTGGTGCGAATGTTACTATCCTGAAAGGTGTGACTATCGGACGTGGTTCGGTTGTGGCTGCTGGTGCTGTGGTCACGAAATCCTTTCCTCCTTACAGTATTATCGGTGGTATTCCTGCTAAACTGCTCAAAATGAGATTTACGGAAGAGGAGATCAAGGAGCATGAAAGTAGAATGGAACTATCGAAATCATAATGCAGAAAACGAGGTATTCATTCGATAAGAAAGTTTCAAGCCAACTGAAGGCTTTTGCCTTGGTATTGATGATTATGCATCATCTATGGCATCGGCCTTATTTTGCTCTGTTTGAGCCGATAGAGTATGGGCATCTGCTACTGGCTATTGGGATGATGGGCAAGATTTGTGTTGGCATGTTCCTTTTTGTCTCTGGCTATGGGCTAATGGCTTCTTACTGCGCTGCAGGAAATGACTTTCATATTTGGAGGAGACTGAAGAAGGTGTTGTTGCCCTTTTGGTTGATTGTCATCCTGGTAGCGCCTTTCTTATTGATTATCCATGAAGTGAAATGGTTTCAGGTAGTGACGGATGCGATGTTGCTGACAAGGAATATGAATGGGAATTGGTGGTTTATGCAGACCTACGTGATTTACGTAATCTGTTTTCCACTATTTGCCAAAAGTCTGCAATATAATAAGGTATGGATTCCTTTGCTGATTGTTTCTGTGGTCTGCTTCCAACCTTTGGCTAAGTTTCTCAGATATTATTCTGAAGCTGGGCATTATGTGCTGCATTATTTCCCTCTGCTTTATTCGGGTATGATTGCCCGTAAATTCTCTCTATTTAATTTCTTGGCAGCGCAGAGAGTATGGTATAGATTGCTCTTGGTGGTGGGTTTAGTGGTTGCTCGCTTTGCTTTGGGATGGAACATTTTGAATATCGGTCTGATTATTGCTATGATTATGTTTCTGATTGATATTCAGGGATATTTATCTGATAAGGTGAAGCGTGGATTTGATTTCTTAGGTAAAATGTCTATGAACATGTGGCTCATCCACTTGTTTTTTATCAACTATGGTTTTCACTTCAGAAATCCATTTGCTGATTTGGCATGGATATATCTGGAATCTCTTGCTGCTGCTTATATAATATGGTGTGTTTATCATAAACTGTGTGGTTGTAAATGGTTTAATAAAATAAGGTAATGTGATATGAGATTAATTGGTATATATATAGATCAACAAAATAATGATCCATTTGTCAGTAAATCATTGAAGGGACAATGGTATCCGTTCTATAATGGAATTCATTATCCCATTGATAAACAGAATGTAATGGCTTGTCTTAATGATAGTATAGATGGGCTGTATCAGGTAAGAAGCAAATCTAAAGCTAAGGTTTCTATTTCATGCATTGTTGGAAAGAATGGAGCAGGAAAATCCTCCTTATTGGATATCATGTATGGCATAATTAATAATTTTGCATATAGCTATTTGCGACAGACAGTGAAGAAATATGGTGTGAAACTATATGCAGCAAAAGGTATTTATGCTAGTCTGTTTTATGAGATAGAGGGTAAGATCTTTGAGCTTCGCTGTATGGATGAATATGTTGATTTATATGCTGATAATCAATTATATAATTGCGATGGTGTTGAGATTAGAAAGGCATTACACTATTCTTTCTTTTATACGATTGCGCTAAACTATAGCCTTTATAGCTTTAATAAGCGGGATTACGAAAACTCTTTGAATAAGTCAATCAACGGAAAATGGATTGATGGGTTATTTCATAAGAACGATGCGTATTTGACTCCTATGTCATTGAATCCTTTTAGAACAAATGGAAATATTGACATTAATAAGGAAAATGGACTTGCTTTGCAAAGGCTCTCAGCTCTGGCACTATATTTTGATTCAAAAGGAAAGAACTTCATTCCTGGTTATAAGGCCAAGAAGTTACGCTACCAACTTCGCCAAAACTATGAAAGATCTCTGATAGAAAAGATAGAGAAATTGGATGAGCCAAGCAAAATGAAATATTATTATGAAGAGTTTAAGAGTGCCTATGAGTCTTCTATACAGGGAAAATCATATTTAGGGGATGAACTATATAATGATGTTGTCAGCTACATGGCATACAAGACCTTGAAAATAGGTTACATTTATGCTGATTTTAAACGTGAACTTTATCCTGATAGAATTGATATGTATCTGGAAAAGGTAAAAGAAGACCAATCCCATATTACATACAAACTAAGACAATGCGAGGAGTTTACTAAGAATAGTATTTATGATCGTGGTTCTGATAAGTATGAAATCAAAATCGTAGATATTCATAATAGTAATATCATATCTTCTTATAGAGAAGCTTTTGAACTTTTGCCACCTTCGTTTTATGATATCGATGTGTTGTTTGAAAAAGTAAAGGAAGGGAACCATAGTGATAAAAGACAAGCAGAGCATTTCTCTTTTACAAGCATGAGCAGTGGAGAAAGACAGTTGCTATATTCATTGAGTTCTGTATTATATCATATCCAAAATCTGGAAAGTGTGGAAGACGATGCCTGTCGCATATCATACCAGCATGTCAATATCGTGTTGGACGAAGTGGAATTGTATAGCCATCCCGAATATCAAAGAACTTTTATAGCTGACTTGCTTGACAGATTATCATGGTTGGAAATTAGCTATCCAATAAAATCTATCAACATATTGCTGGTTACTCATTCTCCTTTTATTTTGAGTGACATTCCGAAAAATAACATCCTTTACTTAAAAGATGGTGAGGCTGTCATTGATACCTCTTCTTTTGTGAATACTTTAGGAGCCAATGTGAATGATATTCTTCATCAAAGTTTCTTCTTAGAAAATGGTTTTATGGGAGAAAATATTCAAAGAAAAATTCAATCTCTGATAAATTTCTTGAAATCAGATCATGAGAATAAGAACGAATGGAGCATCGAGAAAGCAACTGATTTTATTTCTGTTTTGGGAGATGAAATTGTGGTTGCTCAACTTAGACTACTTCTTTCAAGGAAGCAGATGAAGGATAAAGGTTCATATCGTGCATGGTTAGAACAAGAACTTGAAAAGATAAAAGGGGATGAGGCATGAGAAAAATTTTAGTGACAAACGAAATCAGACTGTTAGCTGAAAAATACGCTAAAGGTTTGGAAAATGGTGTGAGTCTCTGTGCGAAGCCTTTGGATAATCTGAAAGCATTAAAGAACGCTTTGCTGCTGAATACGACAAAGATAGTTTTCTCTGCCAAACAATTTAATCCGAAAGGTCAGAAGAAAAAATATTTCTCTGCTGATAAGCAACCTGAATATGCGGAATATATACAAATGATAATAAACATATATTCGGATATCAACAAGTTGCAACCTTGGCATTATGATAATGTTATTAATCTTTTCAATTCCAAGTTGCAACCTGAGAAATTAAAAGCTTCTGTTAAAATTGGCTCTCAAGATCCATATACCTTTTATGACCTTATCGTTAAGGCGATGGACTATAAAGGAGTTAGAGAAAAAGTGTTTCCTGACTATTTGCGTAATCAAGTTCTTGACATCAAAACATGTGTGTATTGTAATGCTCAATTCGCCGTTACTTCAGAAACAGAACCTGCATTGACTCCTGTTATGATTAAAAAACGTGGGAAAATAAGAGGTAGAAAGCCACAACCTCATCCTGCGGTATTGAGAGCGAATTATGAATTAGATCATAATTATCCCAAAAGCATATATCCTTATCTTTGTACCAACTTTTATAATTTGGTACCATGTTGTTCTTCTTGTAACAAGCATAAAAGCAATCAACCTTTAATTTTTACTCTTTATGCAAAGGATGGTGACGATTTAGAACCTCTTTATTTTGAACTTCCTACGGATAATCTTTTGAAGTTTCAGCTTCGTCATGTTTGTGGTGGTTTGCGTGTTGAATTACATGACAAAGAAGATGGTGCTCTTGCGGAAGAATTTGATAAGCGTTTTGCCATAAATGCAATCTACAAAGAACATTCTGAAGAAATAAGGGAATTGCTTTGGAGATACAAGATATATTCACCGTCGGACATTGCAGCATTGAAAGACGGTTTGAAAGACTTATTTCAAGATGGATTTGATATAGAAAGATTTATCTTGGGTACTTTTGCTGATGCCAATGATGTATTCAAACGTCCATTGACGATAATGAAGCAAGACATAATGAATCAATTAAGGAAATAAAAATATAGATATGAAAATTCCTTTTACCGCTTCGGCGCGTACTGCAATGCTAATTGGATCAGAGAATTTCTCTAATCCTCTTTGTTGTTATATACTTAACCAGATATAGAAATTTATGCTTAAAATCTTAATTAATGCATACGCTTGCTCTCCTGGTATGGGAAGTGAGCCGGGAATGGCATGGAACTGGGTGAGTAATCTCGCTAAGTTCTGTGAACTATATATTATCACCGAAGGGGAGTTTCGGGATAGGATAGAGGAGGTGGTGCCTACCTTGGAACAGGGGAAGAACATGCACTTCTATTATAATCCGGTATCGGAGGAAATCAGGAAGATGTGCTGGAACCAGGGGGACTGGCGCTTCTATAAATATTATAAGGAGTGGCAGTGGAAGACGTACCTCATGGCAAAGGATATCTGTAAGGTGGAGAAGATGGATGTGCTGCATCAGCTCAACATGATCGGATTCCGTGAGCCGGGATATCTTTGGAAGTTGTCGAAGGAGAATGGAGTGCCTTTTGTATGGGGACCAATCGGTGGATTGAAGCAATTCCCTACTGCGTATTTGAAAGAAGCTGGACTCAAAATGCAGCTATTCATGCGATTGAAGAATTTCCTCAATATTTGGCAGTTGAAGCATGAGAAGCGTGTGGATGAGGCATTGAAGACGGCAAAGTTGTTGATTAGTTCCATTCCTGATTCTTATCGTGCGCTCAAAAAGTACAAAGGCTTGGAGTCGATTGTGATTCCTGAGACGGGTTGCTTCTTGTCGGAGGATATATCTACTTCTCGCTTTGACACTGAGGAATTTCATATCATGTGGGTTGGCAAGTTTGATTTCCGCAAGCAATTGCCTTTGGCTTTGCAAGCCGTTGCCTTGGCTAAGAATCCGAAATTGAAACTTGATGTTTATGGAAGTGGCTCTGTGGGTCAAGTGGAAATGGCGAAGCGTATGGGTGAGGAATTGGGAATCTCCCAGCAGGTTATCTGGTATGGCAATCAGAAGAATGATGTGGTCATGGAGGCGATGCGCAAGGCGCAGCTGTTTTTCTTTACGAGTGTAAACGAGGACACTTCCACCGTGGTATTGGAGGCGGTGAGCAATCGCTTGCCTGTCGTTTGTTTCGATGCGTGCGGTATGTCGGCAGTGATTGATGCTTCTGTCGGCAGAAAGATCGCCTTGTCCCAGCCGTCTCAGTCTGCCCATGACTTCGCTCGAATCTTGAATGAGTTGGAAGGAAACAGGGCGTTGTTGAAGCAATTGTCGGAGAATTGCAGGCAGAGACAAATGGAACTTTCTTGGGAGGTGAAGGCAAGGAAGGTCGTGGAGGAGTATAAGAGAATCGTAGGGAAATAGATGGTACTGATGCCTGTGCATGGAAGTACTGGCAAAACATACATTTGAATCATGAGTATTTTTAGTTTATTGCAAAAGTTGAGCCTTGTGCCTTCGTATCTTTGGGATGCGATGTGGGCTCCGGTATGGAAACATTGCATGAAGCATTGTGGCAAGGGGGTATATATCCGTCCGATGTCCTCGGACTTCAAGGGCTTGTGGAACTTGTCGGTGGGGGATGGCACGTCCATCCCGAAGGGTAGCACCATCTATTGTACGGAGGCTCCTTGCACCATTGGCAAGAAGGTGCTGTTTGGTCCGCATCCTACGATTATCACGGGCGACCATCGCATTGACATCCCTGGCAAATACATCGCCGATGTCACCGAGGAGGAGAAGTTTGTGGATGGCGTGAATGTGTATGACCAGCCGGTCGTCATCGAGGATGATGTCTTGGTGGGTGCGAATGTCACGATATTGAAGGGTGTCACCATCGGGCATGGTTCTGTGGTGGCTGCTGGTGCCGTCGTCACGAAGTCGTGTCCTCCTTATAGTATTATTGGTGGCGTGCCTGCAAAGGTGCTGAGGAAGAGGTTTGAGAAATGAAGCAGAAAGTTTTAATATTTCTTTCTGAAAAGTTTGGAGGTTTCGAAAATATTATGTAGTTTTGCAGAAAAATAGTTATGAAACATCTGATAGTTCGAAATATAGGTCCTTTACGTGAAGTAGATATTAATATTGAAAGTATTAATCTCATTATAGGTCTTCAAAGCTCTGGTAAAAGTTGCGTGTTGAAGACCGCATGCTATTGTGCTTGGGTTGAGAAACGTATTGAATTAGCTCAGACTGCAAAAGAGTACGAGAATGGTACTAAGTTTATTGATGATTTGCTTTCTTATTATAAAATGCAGAGCTATCTGTCAGAGAATTCATATATAGAGTATGTTACTCCTTATTTGCAGTTCTCATATGACCATAAGAACAAAAAATTCTCGTTTAAGTGGAAGAGCCAACGATGGAAATATAAGCGTCCCAAGGTCTCTTATATACCATCTGATCGTAATTTGGTGGCTGCAATCCCTGCATGGAGCAAACTCTCGTTGGATTATGACAATTTGCTGGATTTTATGGGAGATTGGGATATTGCGAGGAAGCAGACGCAAGCAAAGGAAAACATTCTTGACTTGGGTATGGGGTATTTTTATGATGCTAAAACCAACAGTGACCAGATAAGATTGAAAAATGGTCATATCATTAGATTGACCGAAAGTTCTAGTGGCGTACAGTCTCTAGTTCCTTTGATTATTCATTTGGAATATTTGAATCATGATTTATATTTAAACCAAGATGGTTTGCCACAGACATTCCAGTCTAAGGAGGCAAGGAAATCTCTTTTGTCTAAGCTATATAACAAGGTTCTGCGTGAACCATCTTCTTCAAAAGACGACTTTTTTGTTAAGTCTGTAGATGGAGTGGATTTTGTATTTGCCGACTCAGACCAAGTAAACTCATTTAAAAACTTGGCTCATAACTATTTGGACTATGACCATAATGAAATCTTCTTGGAAGAACCTGAGGACAATTTGTTCCCTACAACCCAATGTCAATTGGTGAATTGGCTGCTCGATTCTGTGATGGGAGCTGGCAGAAAAGATACATTATTTATAGCCACACACAGTCCTTATATTCTGAATCAGTTGTTAAAGCGCCGCCCAAAAGGAATGAATTTGTATTTTACCCATCCTGTTTCCGCAGAGGGAATGTTTGATGTGAAGTCGCTTTCCGAAGAGGAATTTGGCGAGATTTATGACAATGGTGTCGATTTGTTTTTTAATTTTGAGGCGTACGTATGAGTTTGAGTTTTCCAAATGTCTTGCCTGAGTGTTTTGTTGACACAAACCTTATGCAGTATTTTCTTAAAGGTACTGTCAATCACCAACATTGTTGCTCAAAGGTAGTAGGCACAATGAGGGATAAGTTTAAGGATAGATTTGCCATCGGAATCGTGGATCGTGACAAGGTGGAACTGGGATACATCAAGGAATGTGAGGAAATAGTTAAATCTGAGCACTTGACGATATTCAAACATCCTAAATATCCCCATTATCTGATTACAGTTGCCCCTGCCATAGATAAGTTTATCTTGGATAATGCACGTGAGGAAGGAGTGGATACCAATTCCTTTGGTATTCCTTCGGAATTGAAGGGTTTTACTGATTTAGCTAAAAGAGTTACTTCCAACAAGGACACACGATTTACAAACTTGTTTGCCGCTATTAAGAATGCTCCAGAAATGAGGATGTTTAAGGATGTTTTGAAATATCTGTTGGAGAACAACTATAATACAGATGACTTGGAACTCGTTCGGATGGTTAATGAATATGTAAATTAGTACACAATAATAAATTAGCAGGTAAGGCGATGAGCCTTGCCTGCTAATATTCTATGACCAAAATGGGAAGAAAATAAAATCCCATCAGGCTTGTTGGATGGGGGGGATAAAATAATATGGGCTGCCAGTACATCCTGGCAGCCCTATTACGTTAGTATGTTATGAAAAATTTGAGAGAAATGAAACTTCACAGTTTCTTAATTGTTTTACTAAACATGATTTTATTATATAGAGAAAGCATAGAAATTACTACTTCAAGATGGTTGTTGCAGGCTCTGTGGTCATCTTGTCGATGCTAGAGTGCTGCATGGAGTCAACCGTTGCGGAGTCACCACCGAGTGCGACGGAAGCACCTCTTGTTGCCTTGATGGCTCCCACATTCTCAATATTCGCAGAATCATCTTGGAAAGGTACTTGAGCGGCATTGCCCAATGTCAAGAAGATTGCAACGACAGCGGCAGCCTTGAATAATGGCTTTAGGCGCTCTGTCAGTGATACAACCTTCGCCTTGTTAGGCTCCTTGCTGTATTCATCTTCAATCAAAGACATCATCTTTTGGTCGAATTCTTCACCTAGGGCTTCATTCTTAGCTTCGCTCAACTCGTAGGAGAAGAGAGACTTATAAGGCTTCAGCTCGGCAGGAAGTTCATCCTGGCTGAAGAATGTGCGAAGGATTTCCTCTTCTTCCGA
>ENA-ORSL01001271-ORSL01001271.1-human-gut-metagenome-genome-assembly--contig:-NODE-1271-length-21934-cov-3.895882_pt1 | contig 21934 bp, 25 predicted proteins | sample MGYA00242190_ERZ509157 | MGnify/ENA primary metagenome ERZ509157 (study PRJEB26280, sample SAMEA2338664) | human gut metagenome | biome: human gut; feature: human-associated habitat; material: faeces...
AATTTTTTTCTTTTAGAATATTTATATTAAATCTGGAAAATATATTTTCTAGGTGGTGATATATATGACAAATAAAGAACTTTTATATATAGAAGATGCATTAGGACATGAAAAGTTTATGCAATCTTCTAGTAAAATAACATCAAATCAATTGGCAGATCCAACTCTTTCAAATTACCTAAAAGAGTTAGAACAAACACATACAGAACTGTATAATAGTTTTTTTAATTTATTATAAGGAGGTAACAATGGGCGATAAAGAATTAATGGAAAAAGAGCTTTTGGTAGTAAAAGGAGTTTGCGATTTATATATGCACGGAATGATAGAATCTCCAACTGCCGAGGTTCATACTGCTTTTCAAAATGCTCTAAATAAAAGTTTAGATATTCAAAATAAGATTTACAATCTTATGTCAGAAAAAGGTTGGTATAATGAAGCACCAGTAGAGCAAAACAAAATTGATTGTGCTAAACAAAAATTTAGTGCACAATAAAAAGTCAAGATTACTTTCATACTATATAAAAAATTCACACTCGGCTAGTTTAATTCATATTCTAATATAGAAAAGAAATTTTCTAAAAAACTATAAAGGATGTGAATTAAATGTTTGATGATGAGAAAGCGTGCGGAAATGACTTCCCAGATTTCAACAAATGTAAAGCACAAATAGAAAAGTTTTTAACAGTTTGTATTCCTGTTACTACAACACCATCTATTAACGTTGGTAAAATTAAAACTGAATGCTGTGGAAATCCAATCATCTCTATGAAAAATCATGATAATTGTTGTAAAGGTGTTTGTGATGGTTCGTGCAAATTTACAATAATTCAAAAAATGAAAGTTGAATTTCCTATTGAATTTGATGCTAAAACTATTGTTGATAAAATGTTCGTAGATTGCGAATTCAAACCTGAAGACTGTGAAAAATAGTAAAAACAAGTGGTAGGGAAATAATTCCTTACCACTTGCTTTTATTAACTTCTATCTCTTTGATACTTTTCAATAAACTGTTTCATATCATCAAACTGTCTTTCAATGTCTTTTACAAGAGAAAACTGAATCCAGGCTCTAATAAGATTTTGTTCTTCATATTCTACAGGGAAATAAATATTTCCATCAATATAGTCCATCAAGAATCTCATACCCAATTCCAAAGTAAGTGTCCATACCGAAAGCGGTATTAACTTTACCTCTGCCTCAGTAAGAATATCAGCATCTAAACATCCTTTAACAAATTCATAATAAAGCTCCATATCCAAAGTTGCAGATGAATAATCTTTAGATTCCTCTGAAATAGTATTGGCACCTGAGCGAATTGCATCACCAATATCATACAATATAGAACCAGGCATAACAGTATCCAAATCAATCAAACAAATAGGTTTGTTCGTCTTTCTGTCGAACAAAATGTTATTCAATTTTGGATCGTTGTGCGTAACTCTAAATGGAATGGTTCCATTTTCAAGTGCAATAACAATTTCAGAAAGTTTCTCTCTTCTCGCAATAACAAATTCAATTGCATCTTTGGCGAGTGGATTTGTAGCACGGTGCTCATCTTTATTTGAAAGTAAATTATTAGCAACAGATACAAGAAGATTTTCAAACCTTTTTCTAGTGTTATGAAATTGAGGAATAGTTTCCTTTAAAGTTCTAGCATCAAAATCATCCAACATCTTAGAAAAGTCGCAAATTACATTTCCAAGTACATACATATCTTCTTTCTTTGTAATGCTTTGGAAAACTTCTGAATGTATAAATTCGCTAAGTCGCCAATAATGCTTCTCACTATTTTCATCATCAATATATAAATATTCATGGGCACTATATCCGGGTTTTACTTCAATAAATTTAATTGTATTTCTTCCCTTTTGCCTAATATGATTAGTAACTAAGATTGCATTATCCATTACTTCTTCAGGAGATTTGAAAACATTATGATTAATTCTTTGAAGTAAATACGACACAGTATCATTTCCAGTATTCACAACAATCTTATAAGTATAATTAATTCTACCACTATCAATAGGGAGAATCCATTCAATCTTTCCTTCAACGATGTTAAATTTCTTAGCGATTGCACCAATCTCCTGGGTTTCTCTGAACGATAATTCGTACATCTTTTTTATTCTCCTTTCAGTCATATGCTTTCAATGTCCACGCCAAGTCGCTTATAGTTCTCCATGATTTTCTTCATGTTACGAAACTGGCCTTCTCTTATTTCTTTTCCATACATTTGCGGCTCGCCATTTAACTCTACATCTTCAAGCTCCTTCTCAATATCGTAAGTTATTTTAACAAAGGTGTAAGAAATGTCTTCTTTATATTCACGACTCATCCACTCTCCATTCAGAATAAAATATGTTGCCCTTGTGGTTTCAAGAACGCAACTATCTTTCTTATCATTTCTTATACTCACACATGCATTGCCAACACTCCCCACGTTTATTAATGTTTTGTTATAAAGGCTGCTATCAAAATATGGATAGTGGATATGTCCATATAATACAACGTCTGCTATTTTATCAGACACGGTATTCTTACTTGGGAGAAACATTCTATATTTTGTTTGAAAACTATCTTGATTTATAACAGTTTCATCATCTTTTTCAGGAGTTGCATGAAATAGCCTTACCAAACTGCCACTCATATAAAACTCATAAGAAAAAGGTAGAGAGGATAGATATTTCACGTCTTCTTTCGATAGCATTGATTGAATCCAACGGATTCTTTTTTCTTGAATTTCAGAAGAAAAACTATCAAAAGTACTAGAAAAAAATCTATCACAATTTCCTCTAAGAACAACATCACATTCCGCTCTTACAATATTTATACATTGCCGTGGATGATGTCCACGGGCAATAATATCACCAAGACATATAACTTTATCTACATTTCTTTTTTTTATATCATTTAAGGTGGCCTTCAATGCTTCAAGATTGCCATGAATATCCGAAAGGACTGCAACTTTCATTTATATACCTCCCTTCCAAATTATTGGTAGGTCGTAATTATGTAATTCAATTCTTTTCCTTGATTTTACCATAAAAATATTATTATGCAATAAAAATCTGAATATTTGCTTAATAATTTTACATAAATAATATTCATAACTCGTTAAATAAAATCGTATAATGTATGAAATTCAAAGCCTTCATCAATTAAAAACTTTATTGAATCTTCTAAAACATCATAGGTTTTGTTAACGTCACCAGAATCATGCATCAATACTATAACAATTTTCTTACCTTTTACTGTATCTTTTAAATTCTTTAACAGTTGTTCATTACTATATTTTCTAATAGAATCATTATTTAATGCATTCCAATCCACATATTTATAGCCTATTTCCTCTAAATAGCCAAAGCAAAGCTTCTTCTCATATGCATAAGCTTTAGAAACAGAACCGTTAGGAAATCTAAAGATTTTACATTTAAAATTTTCTATTTCCAATATTTCCTCTATTGTTTTATCCGTTTCTTCTAATTCTTCCAAAAATGTTTCTTTTGATCTATATATTTTCCCATTATTATGTGTGTAGGTATGATTTCCTATAAAATGACCTTCTTCGTACTCTCTTTTTAGAATTTCTGGATTTTCTTTTGCCTTACTACCAATAACAAAAAATGATGCTTTAATATTATATTCTTCAAGAATATCTAATATTTCAGGTGTTACACGCTTTGAAGGACCATCATCAAATGTTAAATATGCTATTTTTCTATCTGAGTTATACGTATTTATGGTTATAGCCGATACAGGCATAACATTGGTATTTAAATCACTACTTTTAGCAATAAAAAAACATAAAATTATTAACATTAAAACTAAAAATATTCTAACTCTTTTCATAATACATTTTATGAGTATTAATCAAGTTTAAGAACAAAATCTAGTATATCAATAATTTTATGTTTGATTATTATCTTAGCCTTTCTCTTAATTTTTCCAAAGCTATTTTTCGTGCACTAATGCAATTTTTTTCTTCGGGAGATAATTCAGCCAATGTTCTTCCGTCATTAAGTTCAAATATTTCATCAAATCCAAAGCCATTTTTTCCTCTTCTCGATTCAGAAATTTTCCCTTTTATTTCACCTCTTTCAACCATTAAATTTTCTCCATCATAATAAGCAATTTCACAGACTACACTTGCATTTCTTTCTCGTTTAGAATAATTTTTCATTTTTTCTATGATTGCTTGATTTCTTTCTGCATCACTCACATTCTCTCCAATGAACCTATGTGTATATACTCCTGGCCAACCATTCAATATATCTATGCAAATTCCAGAGTCATCAGCCAAAACAGGTTCTTTAGAAATCTCATATACTTCTTTTGCTTTTTTTACTGCATTTTCTTCAAAAGTGTTTCCGTCTTCATTAACTTCTATTTTTATATTTTTATCTGAAAGACTAAATACTTCATAGTCCCTAAATATTGCTTTTATCTCATTTATTTTTCCATTATTATTAGTTGCCACTATCATAATCTATTTCCTTCACTTTTTAGACTATTTACAATAAAATCAACCACCTCATCTATCTTATCATTTTTCTTATATTCAGCTTTATCTTCCAATGTTAGTTCTGCTAAATATTTATTAAATGCTGGAACAATTGCTATCGAATCTAGAGGATAACCCACATTACGAGTTTTACAAGGTGTGTCTACAAAATAAAAATGATCTTTACTCCATGTGTACTCCTTGGCACCAGCATCTGTATAAACAACCATACCATATACCCATTTTGCTGTAAGTTTGCCACCATTTTCTTTTACAAGATTAGTATAATATTCTATCATTTCATCATCATTTAATGTTTTTCCATTTACTCTTCTTACATGTGTTCCAGGTTGCTTTTCGTTAGGCAATTCTTCAATAAATAAGGAATTATCCATTCCTATTGTTGGCATCTTTGTTGCATCATAATAAGTTTTAGCTTTTATGTAGGCATTCTCAACTGCATCTTTTCCATTTTCATCAACATTAAGCTCGAGATTTATATCTTTTAATGTCAATAATTCTATTCCTTTTTGTGCTAAATAATCTTTATATTTTTTTACTTTTGCAGGATTTGTTGTTGCAAATAATACTTTCATCTTTTTCAACCCTCTTTCACATTTTTTCAAACATGTTATACCATATTATTTTATACTTGTACAGTACTAGCAACAAATGATACAATATTTTTGATATCATTAAAAATAAAATATTGAAGGGGTAGATTTATGAAAAGATTAAAGATAGGACTATTTATAGATACATTTTTTCCAATGATTGATGGAGTAGTAATGGTGGTAGATAACTATGCACGCAGATTTGCTAAATTTAATGATGTAACAGTTTTTGCACCAGCCATACCAAAAAAAGATTTTGATGATACAACTCTTCCATATAAGGTAGTTCGTGCAAAATCAATACCTTTATTTTTTATTGATTACTCACTCCCTGCTCCTGCTATGGATACAAAATTCAAACAAGAATTAGAAAAAAGTAACTTGGATATTGTTCATATTCATTCACCTTTCTCAATAGGAAAAATAGGCATAAAATATGCTAAAGAGCACAATATTCCAGTTATTGCAACTATGCACAGTCAATTTAAACAAGATTTTATGAGAGCAACTAAAATAAACTTTATTGCTAACATACTAACAAATAAAATTGTAAAAGTATTTGACAAATGTGATAATTGTTATGCTGTAAATTCTGAAATTGCAAGGATTTTCCACGAAGAATATGGTGTAAAAAAATTACCAGATGTACTTAACAACGCAACTGATATGATACCTGTCGAAGATGTAAATTTAGCCAAAAAAGAAATTAATAAAAAATATAACATTTCAGATGATGAAAAAGTATTCTTATTCGTTGGAAGAATAAATATATTAAAAAATGTATTATTTATTGTTGAATCACTAAAAATATTAAAAGACAGAGGATTCAAATTTAAAATGTTATATGTTGGTAGCGGACAAGATGAAGATAAATTAAAGGAAAAAATAAAAGAACTACAGTTAGGCAATGAAGTATTATTATGTGGTAGAATTACGGATAGAGAATTGATGAAGAAAATTTATGCAAGAGCAGACCTTTTCCTATTTCCTTCACTTTATGATGCAAGTTCACTTGTACAAGTTGAAGCAGCATCACAACACACACCTACAATATTTATAGAAGGTGCTGCAACAACTGCAACTATTACTAATAATGTTAATGGAATAATTGCAAAAAATTCAATAGACGACTATGCTAATCAAATTGAAAAAATGATAACTGATAGCGAGTTTTATAACAAAATTGCAGATGGTGCTTTTAGGGATTTATATAAAAATTGGGATGATACTGTAAAAGAAATGTACGAAATATACTTAAAAATGATTTAATACCAGAAATATGAAGATTTTTAATTTTCTATTCTAGATAATTTTTAAATGAAAGAAAAATTCTTTTACATTAATTAATTTTTTGTATACATACACAACTTTTTGAATAAATATTAAACAAAAATTTACAAAGATGTTTGATTGCTTTTTGACAAAAAAAATAGTATCATATATATGTATTCGAATTTTGTCAAAATAAATCGAAATATAGAAAGGATGATTTTAATGGGATTAATTAAAGCTGCAACAAGTGCCATAGGTAGCACCTTTGGTGATCAGTTTTTAAGAGTAATTAAATGTGAAGACATGGGAAATGATATTCTTATGAAAAGAGTATCAACAGATGATGGGATAATATCAAAAGGGAGTGCAATCATGGTTGCACCTGGTCAAGTTGCCGTAATTTATGACAATGGTAAAATCTTAGATGCAACTGCAGAATCTGGTTATTATACTTTTGACTCAAGCTCATCTCCTTCATTCTTCGGTGGTGACTTTGGAGCCGTATTTAAAGAAATGTGGACTAGATTCAAATTTGGTGGTGGAGTTGCAAAAGAACAAGCTGTTTATTTCTTTAATGTAAAAGAAATAATCGGAAATAAATTCGGTACTCCAAATCCAGTACCATATAAAGACTGGGGGCATCCACTTTTAAACGCAAGAATGGGTGGATATACACCAATGAGACTTGATATTAAATGCTTTGGTACATACACATTCAAAATTAGTAACCCTGCTATCTTTATGGAAAGAATTGGTGGTACAGCAACAGTATATAGAAAAGACGAATTAGTTGAACAAATGCGTTCTGAAGTTGTTGGTGCATTTAGCAACATTTTAAATAGTTTGTCTGAAGATGAATACAAAATAGAAGCACTTTCTTTACCAAATAAAACTGATGAAATTAGAGCAATCATGGCTAAAGAAGAAGTTGATGCAACTATAAGTGACAGAGGTATTCAATTACTTGCTTTCGTTGTTGAAAGCGTTACATTAACAGACGAATCTAAGAAGAAAATTGATGAGTACGAACTTGCAGGCGATCAATATCAACAACAAGGTAGACTTACAAGTGCTTACGCAAATGCAGTTGAAGCTGCTGCTTCTAACTCAAATGGTGCTGCAAATGGATTCATGGGAATTGGAATGATGAACATGGCTTCAGGAAATACTTTTGGAGGAGTTACATCTAATGTAGCAAACAATGTAAGCTATACAACCCCAACTCCAAATCAGGCAAATGTTAATAATCCAGCTCCATCTACAAAAGGTGCTGAAACAGCTGAAAATACACCAGTTGCTACTGCAAATGATGAAGAATGGGAATGTTCTTGTGGTGCAAAATGTACAGGAAAATTCTGCAGTAATTGTGGGAATCAAAAACCTCAACAAATAACCGAATGTCCAAATTGCAAAAATGCTGTAAAACCAGGTAGCAAATTCTGCAATAATTGTGGTCAAAAATTACAATAATTAAAAGGAGGAATATAAGTGAAAAAATATTCTAAGATATTAGCTCTTATCCTCACTTTTATGCTTGCTCTTTCATTCACAACACTTACAATAGCTGATGTTGGAGACTTTGAATCATATGACTCTGATTGGGGAGGTTCTGATTGGAGTAGTTCTGACTGGAGTAGTTCTGACTGGAGTTCTTCAGATTATGATTCATCTAGTTCAGGTGAAGGTGGCGGTGGCGGAGTTTTTTCAATTATAATAATAATTATTATTATCATAATTATTTGCAACAACAAAAACAAACCATCTAGACCAAACAAGCCAAACATGACATATTCAAATAATAACAACAATTCAAGCTCTTCTCCACAAAAGGTTCTATCAGACATTAGAGCAGTCGATGAATTCTTTAACGAGGATAAATTCTTAGCTTGGGCAAAAAGTACATTTGTAAAATTACAGGAATGCTGGACCAAGAGAAATTGGGAAGAAATTAGAACTTTTGAAACAGAGGAACTATTTGAACAACATTCAACTCAGTTAAAACGTTACATTGAAAAGAAACAAATAAATGTAATGGATAGAATTGCCGTAAATTATGCAAATCTTTACTCATTCACACAAGATAACGATAAAGATACACTAAAAATTCTTCTTAACTCTTCTATGATAGACTATATCAAGGATGAAGAAACTGGTAAGATATTAAAAGGTGATACTACAACAAGAAGGAACACAACATACTTGATGACTTTTATAAGGAAAAAAGGTGTAAAAACTCAGGAAAGTGGCGAAGAAATGAAAACTTCTAACTGTCCAAACTGTGGTGCTCCAACTAAAGTAACTTCATCAGGTAAATGTCAATACTGTGGCTCTATAATAACAATAGGTAAACATGACTGGGTATTAAGCAATTTAGAACCATTTAGAGGATAATTTTATAAATTAACTCTCTCTATGTTCATTCTTATCTGTGACAGTATAATCATTAGAAAACAATTTTCAATAATTTAATTTTACACACCCCCGAAACTTTAACAAGTTTTGGGGGTGTTTTTCTATATAATTAATACAGTAACACTCACTAATTCATTTTGTACTAAAGTCTTACTAACCACCTGTCCTGCTTGGTATTCTATTAGCTCTTGTAAAGAAAGCATCTTTTTATTATCAATATTTTTATACATAAATAATTCTCCTAACTTATTCTCATCAATATATTATTATTTTACCCCAATTACCTTGTAATAAATAATTTAAGAAGCAATAAAAAAGTAGCTAGTTAATATGAATTGAACTTAATTCATATTAACAACTAGCTACTCCCTTATTATTTTTAATTAAAGAGTAATGGAACATTACCATACAAAACAACTCTTAAAACACCAATCATCAAAAGATGTAATGGATAATATATGTAGAAGAACCACTTTAACCACTTAACATTGCCTTTTTGACCATTATATTTATTCAAGAACGGATATACCAATACTGTTGCAAAAGTTACAATCCCATATATTTTATCGACAAACAAGTATGAAATAATTCCATAAATTGCAATCCAAAAATACATACTTTGAAATTGCTTTTTCAAGTTTCCTCTATTAGAATACATTGACAATATTGCCATAACAGCAATACAGCTCCAATCAGCACTGAATGTAATAACACAAATCAAAAGCACAATCAAAACTTGTTGCCATTTTTTTAAATCAGTTTTATTAGTAACATACAGCGCGACAACTGAAAAAGCAAGCGACCACATTATACTTGTCTGATTAAAAATATTTCCCGTACTAAAAGGTATATAATTTATTCCAAAAGCAAAGCAATAGGCAAAATGAGATATGATTGCAAACAAAAACATTCTAGCAATGTATTTCTTCAGATTCTTTGTATAAAAGAATCCTTCACAAATAAAGAAAAACATTATTGGTGCTGTAATCCTACCAATCACATGAAGAAAAGTTGTTAAATACACATTTGAAACAATTGGCGAAATCAAATCAGCAACGTGATCCACAGTCATTGCAATTATTGCTATCAACTTAAGATGATTAGAGTTTAAATCCTTTTGCAAATCTTTTCACTCCTTTTATCGAAAAAAATCGATAGTTTTAATAAACTTTCCACGGGTCAATTGTAGCACGTTTATCAGTTTATGTCAACGTTGGCATTCTTATTTTTTCTCAATTACATCAAACATTTTTACTTTTCATGCTAGTAGTAAAAAAACCTTGGAAGAAATTATTATTGTGTATGCACATTAATTTCTGTTTCATTTTATATTTTCTCTAATAAACATACATTCTCTACATGATTTGTTTGAGGAAACATATCAACTGGTTGTACTTTTTTAATTTCATACCCGTTATCAGTTAAATATTTCAGGTCTCTTGCTAATGTTGCTGGATTACAGCTTATATATACTACTTTTTCCGCTTTCATTTCTTTTATTGTTTCTAGTAATTTTTCATCACAACCTTTTCTTGGTGGATCTACAAATACTACATCTGCTTTTTTTCCTTCTTTATACATTTGAGGAACAACTACTTCAGCTTCTCCTTGTATAAACTCTACATTTCTTATCTCATTTATTTCGGCATTTTCCCTTGCATCAAGAACGGCTGGTTCAACTACTTCTACTCCATATACTTTTTTAGCACTATCTGCTATAAAAATCGATATTGTTCCAATTCCCGAGTACAAATCAAATACTGTTTCTGTTCCTTGTAAGTTTGCATATTCTTTTGCTAAATTGTACAACACTTCTGTTTGTATTGGATTTACTTGATAGAATGACAGTGGTGATATTTTAAATTTGTATTCGCCTAGTATGTCAGTTATATATCCTTCTCCATACAAAGTAGTACATTTGTTTCCAAGTATCACATTAGTATTCTTTGAATTTATATTTTGTATTATTGATTTCAACGTTGGATATTCTTTAATTAGTTCACTAACTATCTCATCTTTATGTTTAATATTTTTTTCATTTGTTACTAATATAAGCATTAACTCGCCTGTATGTATACCTATTCTTGTTATTATATGTCTTAAACAGCCTTTTCCATTTTTCTCACTATATGAACTTACATTATACTTTTTTAATATTTTAAAAGCATCTTTTGCAAGCTTATCTGATATTTCATTTTGTATGTAACATTTTTCGTTTTCAATTAAAGCATGTGTTCTACCTGCGAAGAAACCTATTTTATCATCTACTACAGGATATTGTGCTTTATTTCTGTAGTTGTATGGTATTCCCATTCCTATCGTTTGTTCAACATAAACATCATATCCTAAAGCTTTTTTTAATGTGTTTTTTACCATACTTGTCTTATAATCTAATTGTGCTTCATAGTTAATATGTTGTAAATTGCATCCACCACATTTTCCAAAAGCATTACAAATTGGCTCTTCTCTCTCATCACTTTTTTCTAATACTTCAAGTAGTTTTGCAAAGCCAAAATTTTTATTTACTTTTAGCATTTTAATTTTTACTTTTTCGCCTTTTAATCCACCTTTTATAAAAGTTGTGTAGCCATCTATTTTCGCTATTCCTTCGCCTTCATAACCTATATCAGAAATATTCACTTCCAAATCGTCATTTTTCTTTATCATATAAATTCTCCTTAAATTATTTTTTCTAGCAATACTTTCCCTTACTTAAGTATATTTATATTTTTACATATTTAAGGTATTCTCGCAAATTTTTTCATTTTCCATTTTCTACAAAATTATTTCTCTTTTTAAATAATTCTTCTCTATTTTTCCTATACCTATAAATTTGTCAGCATATAATTTGTATAGTCCATCTGGTCTTATACACTGAATTTTCATACCATTTAGGAGTTCTTTTAAATTGTTTTTTACATCAATTTCTTTGTCGAAAAGTTTTTCTATTGATATTATTTTTTTTTCTGATATATCCTCTATTTTTATTGCATCTTTTACCTGAAATTCACCTGATTGAATCCTTCTTAAGTTAGTCATTGTTCCTATAGTTCCAAGCTCTCCTGCAATATCTTCGCACAAACTTCTTATATAAGTTCCTTTTGAACAATGTACTGTGTATTTCAATGTTTCGTCTTTCCATTCTATGTTTTTTATTTCAAATATCTCAATTTTTCTTGCTTCTCGTTCTATTTCAATTCCCTCACGAGCTAATTCATATAACTTTTTTCCATTTACTTTTATTGCAGAATACATAGGTGGTATCTGTTCTTGCTTTCCAATAAATTTATCCAATGTTCTTTTAATTTTATTCATGTCTATATCATAGTTGGTATCCTCATCAATTATTTTTCCCGTTATATCGCCTGTATCTGTTTTTATTCCAAATTTCATTTCCACTTCATAAGTTTTCTCATCACATGCCAAATAATTTACAAGTTTCGTAGCTTTTTCAACACACACAACTAGTACACCTGTTGCAAGTGGGTCCAAAGTACCTGTATGTCCAACTCTTTTAGTTTTCAATGCTCTTCTTACTTTTGCAACTACATCATGTGATGTTATTCCAGCTGGTTTATCTATGATTAAAATTCCATCTAACATTTGATATTTTCTCTCCTCTTTTACAGTATCCATGCAATTTTTAATTTATATCGTTTTAATAATCCCTTAGTTTTTAACTAAGGGATTATTTCTTATTTAAGTTGACTAGCTATTTCTTTTACAACAGTTTCTTTCGCCTGTTCAAAAGGCATTGCAAGTTCAAATCCTGCTGCTTTAATATGTCCGCCACCAGCATATTTTGCTGCAATTCTTGATACATCAACATATTCATTTGATCTCAAACTAACTTTATAGTTTCCGTCTTTTTCTCTTATGAATATTGATACTTCTACACCTTCAATATTTCTTCCATAATTAACAATGTTTTCTTGATCTCCATCTTCATTATGCAATTCATCAAAATCTTGTTGTGTTATATATGTAAATGCAATCTTACCATTTTCTAAAATTTCTAATCTATCAAGTGCCCTTGCTAATAGCCTTGTTTTTGCTTCAGTTGTTTCATCAAACAATCTTCTATATATTTTAGCTATATCTACTCCCGTTTCTAAAAGCATTCCAGCAAATTCGAAAGTTTCTGATTGAACATTATATCTGAATCCGCCTGTATCTGTAAGCATTCCAGAGTATATACACGTTGCCATGTCTTTATTTATAGCAACTTCAAGTGATGCTAAAATAACAATTATATTTTGACAAGTTGATGAAGCAACTGCATTAACGTAGTTAGCATCTCCGAAGTTTTGATTTGTTATATGATGGTCTATTACGATAGTATTTCCTATTTTCTTAAACCACTCTTTTCCTAATCCAAGTCTTTCAACATCACTGCTATCTAAAGCTATACACAAATCATATTCTTCATCGCCTGTAAGCTTTGTTTTTACTTCTTCATAACCAGGTAAAAAATCATAAACTCTACTTAATTCAGGTATATATACATCCACATTTTTCTCTAGTTTTTTTAATCCATGCATAAAACCTATAGAGCTACCAACTGCATCTCCATCAGGATTTTCATGTGTTAATATTAAAATTGAATTTGCATTTTCAATTTTTTCTTTTATGCTATCTAAAACTGACATAACTTAGTCCCCTTCTTCACTATCGTTTTCAATAGGTTTAATATCTAAATCATTTATCATCTTTTGAATCTTATTTCCATATTCGATTGAATCATCAAATTCAAATTTAACTTCTGGTGTTGAATGCATTCTTATATTTGCTCCAATTTCTCTTCTTACAAAACCTGCTGAAGATTTTAATGCATCCATTGCCTCTTTTTGATCTGCAACACCTAGCATACTCACATAAATTTTACAATATTTCAAATCTCTTGAAACATCAACTTTTGTAACACTTATAAGTCCTGTAAGTCTTGGATCTTTTAAATCTCTATCTATAACCTTACTAACTATTTTCTTTACTTCCTCTTCAATTCTTTCTACTCTTTCCATTTTACGTTCCTTTCTGGTATATAATGCAAAATAGTTTTTGAAATTTATAATACCTCATTAGTCAACGTCGTCTTCAGCCACTTTTTTGTATGTGAGATTTTCTTTTTTTTATTCAAAAGACTAAAAAGAAAAGATTCTCAAATTTTTAATTGTAGCTGAAGACTTGTTAATTTTATTATTTTAAAATCAATAGAATTTACTGCTTAATTTCTTCTAGTATGAATGATTCAATCTTGTCACCAACTTTAATGTCTTCATAGCTTTCAATTTGAACACCACATTCATAACCTGCAGCAACTTCTTTTGCATCATCTTTCATTCTCTTTAATGAGCAAAGCTTTCCTGTATGAATTACCACATTATCTCTAATTACACGAAGTCCAGAATTTCTTACTATCTTTCCGTCTAATACATAACATCCCGCAATCATACCAACATTAGTAATCTTAAATGTTTGCCTTACTTCTGCTGTACCTTGAATTACTTCTTTATATTTTGGTTTTAACATTCCCTTTAATGCTGCTGTAACATCATCAATAGCATTATAAATTACTGAATATAAATTAATTTGTACTCCTTCTTTTTCTGCCATTGATTTTGCTGTTGAATCAGCTCTAACATTAAATCCTATTATTATTGAATTCGTTACTTTTGCAAGTGTAACATCTGATTCTGTGATTCCACCAACATTACTATGAATAATTCTAACTCTTGCCTCTTCATTTCTTATCTTTTCAAGTGAAGCTTTCAAAGCTTGAACAGAACCTGCTAAGTCTGCTTTTATTATTATGTTCAAATCTTTCAATTTACCTTCTTCAATTTGATTGAATAGATTATCTAATGTAACTGGTGCAGCCATTTTTAACATGTCTTCTCTTTGTTTACGTTTTCTCTTATCTATTAAATGTTTTGCAACTTTTTCATTTTCAACTTCGTAAAATACTTCACCAGCTTCTGGGACTTCAGAAAGACCGATAACTTCAACTGGTGTTGATGGACCAGCAGCTTTAACTTTTTGTCCCTTATCATCTATCATTCCTCTGATTTTTCCTATTACACTTCCTACAACAATTGTATCGCCTATGTTTAATGTTCCTCTTTGTACAAGAAGTGATGCTGTAATACCAGTATTCTTATCAAGTCTTGCTTCTAATACAGTTCCTTTTGCTTGTTTATTTGGATTAGCTTTTAGTTCTTTCATGTCAGCAACAAGTAAAACCATTTCTAATAATGAGTCAATGTTCTTGTGTTGTTTTGCTGATATTGGAACACAAATCGTATCGCCACCCCATTCTTCAGGTACCAAACCATATTCCATTATCTCTTGCTTTACTCTATCTATATTGGCACCTTCTTTATCAATCTTGTTTATAGCAACAATTATTGATACTCCAGCTGCTTTAGCATGATTTATTGCTTCAATTGTTTGTGGCATTATACCATCATCAGCTGCTACAACTATAATTGCAACATCTGTAACTTGTGCTCCTCTTGCACGCATAGCTGTAAAAGCCTCGTGTCCAGGAGTATCTATAAATGTAATCTCTCTTCCATTTATTTCAACTTTATAAGCACCTATATGCTGTGTGATACCACCAGCTTCTTTTTCTATTACATTTGTTGATCTGATAGCATCAAGAAGTGAAGTCTTACCATGGTCTACATGTCCCATAACAACTACTATTGGAGGTCTTGGAACTAATTCATCTTCATTATCATCTGTATCATCAAATAGAATATCCTCATCAGATAAAGTTTCTTTCTTATGAGCAGTTACTCCAAATTCACTAGCTACTAAATATGCTGTATCAAAATCTAATTCGTTGTTAAGTGTTGCTAAAACACCATATCCCATTAATTTTTTAATAATTTCAGATGCTTGTTTTTTCAATTTTTCAGCAAGTTCTTTAACTGTAACTGTTTCTGGCAAATCAATATCTGTAAGTTCAAATATTTTTTGATCAATATGTTCTTTACTTTCAGTTGGCTTTTTCTTATTTTTCTTTTTGCCTTTTCCTCTAGATAAATCATAGTAATCAAACATTTTACTATCTGTATCGTTAAACATATTTGAAAAATTGCTTTCAGATTGTAAATCCTTTAGTTTATCATAGTTGATATCATCTCTTTCTGCTCTAGAGCTTCTTGATTTACTTACTTTCTTAGTTGATTCTTCAAATTTTCTGTTATCTTTTTCTTTATCTTTATAACCAGTTCTAACAGCTTCTCTTCCTGCTTCTTTAGTAGATATTTCTGTATTAGCAGCAATAATTCCCTTTATATCTTTTTCTACTTTATTTTCTCTAGTTTGTGCAGGTCTATTACTATTGTTATTGAATTTACGTTGATCTTTATTATAGCCACCTTGCCTATTTCCATCATTATTATTTCTTTGATCTTTATTATTTTGAAATTTATTATCTTTTTGGAATCTATTATCATTTCTCTTATTATCAAATCTATTATCTCTGTTGCCCTCTTTATTTCCATCAAATTTTTGATATCTATTTTGATTATTATTTTGAAATCTTTCTTGATTGTTTCTATTATTATCTTGTCTTTGTTTTTGATATTGATTATCCGCATTTCTATTTTCAAATCTTTGTTTATTATTTTGTTTTTCAATAGATTCCATTTTTGGTTGCTCTTTTTTCACTTCAACTTCATCCTTTAATACTGGTATTTCTTTAGGTTTGTTTTTACCTTTTGTTTCTTCTTTAACAATAGGCTTTATTTCTTCCTTTTTAATTTCTTCTTTAACTGCTATATTCTTTTTATCTACATTTTCGATAACTTTTTCTTTTGATACTATTTCCTCTTTGATGTCTTCCTTTTTAGAATCAACTTTTAGAGATTCAACTTTCTTTACTTCATTTTTTACAGGCTCTGTTTTTGATACTTCTGTTTTAGGGGTTATACTTCCTATTTGTCTTGGAGGGGTTCTATATTTAATATTCATAGATGTATCAGTTCTTCTTTGAACAACACCTAATTCATCTCTAGATGATTCTTTACTATCCATCCTTTTAATTTGTGGATTACTACTCTCTATTCTAGTAACCTCTCTTCTTATGATAACAGGAGCTATTGGCTTCTTTTCCTTTTTAGGAATATCTTTTTCATTTTTACCATTTGAAGCTGAATTAAAATTATTTTCTTTCAGTTGTTTTTTTATTTTTTCAACCTCATCTTCTTCAAGCGTAGACAAATGGCTCTTTACATTATAATTTAACTTAATTAGTTTATCCATTAGTTCTTTGCTTGTCATATTCAATTCTTTAGCTAATTCATGTACTTTCATTCTTCCCATATTAATTTGTAGCCCCCTTTTGATTTTCCTTTTCAATTTGCAATATTTTTTCACTAAACCCTTTATCTAAAACAGCATATACAACCTTATCAACTTTGCCAACCGCTCTACTTAAAGAAAATTTATCTCCAAAATATATAAGATTTATTTCATATTGTTTGCACAATCTTTCAAATTTTTCTTTTGTATTTTCTGATGCATCATTTGCAATTACTATTAAAAAAACTTTTTTATTTTTAATATTTTCAATACATACATCAGTTCCACACACAAGCTTTCCAGCCTTCATAGAAAGACCTAGCATAGAAAAAACTTTATTTATCACTTAATATATCTCTCCTTAAATTCGAATATATTTCATCTGAAATATTTGTTTCAAATTCTTTTTCAAGTCTTTTTGCTTTTATTGCCTTTTCTAAACACTCAACATTATAACAAATATATGCACCTCTGCCATTAATCTTTCCTGTTTTATCTATACAAATCTCACCATTTGTAGTTTTAACAACTCTGCATAATTCTTTTTTAGGTTTAGATTCATAGCACCCCAAGCAACGTCTTAATGGAATTTTTTTCATATATTCACCTTCTTAAAACTAATTATTTGTACCCATTTCTTCTTTTATCTGACTCTCACTCTTTATATCAATTTTCCATCCAGTAAGTTTTGCAGATAATCTTGCATTTTGTCCATCTTTACCAATCGCAAGAGATAATTGATTATCTGGCACTACAACTTTTGATGACATGTCATCTTGATTAATATCAACAGCTAAAACTGTAGCTGGGCTTAATGCAGAAGCTATATATTGAACTGGATCTTCACTCCATTCAACAACATCTATTTTTTCATTTCTTAATTCGTTTAATATATTTTGAATTCTTATTCCTCTTGGTCCAACGCAAGAACCAACAGGATCAATATTCATATCTTTTGAATATACCGCAATTTTAGTTCTTGAACCAGCTTCTCTAACGATATTTTTTATTTCAATTAGCCCCTCATAAATTTCAGGAATTTCAAGTTCAAAAAGTCTTTTTACGAATCCTGGATGAGTTCTTGAAATCAACATTTGAGGAACACCCTTGCTATTTTTTTGTACTTCCAAAACGTAAGCTTTTATTTTATCATTAACGTGATATTCTTCGCCCTCGATTTGTTCATTAGCTGTCATAACACCTTCAATCTTTCCAAGATCAACAATCATAACATTTTTATCAACCTTTTGAACTAATCCACTAACAATTTCACCTTGTCTATCAGAATATTCACTGAAAACTATTTCTCTTTCAGCTTCTCTTATCTTTTGAATAATAACCTGTTTAGCTGTTTGTGCAGAGATTCTTCCAAAATCTTTTGGTGTAATTTCAACCTCAACTACATCTCCAATTTCAGCTCTCTTTTTGTACTTTTGTGCTGATTCAACAGAAATTTCTATCGCTGGATCAAAAACCTCTTCAACAACTTCTTTTAATGAATATACTTTTATTGAAGCTTTTTCTTCATCTATAACAATTTTTACATTTTCTTGTGAGTTGAAATTCTTTTTATAAGCTGTAACCAAAGCTGACTCAATTGCATCAAGTAAATACTCCTTATTTATTCCTTTCTCTACACTTAATTCTTCCAATGCTTCAAAAAATTCCTTATTCATTTTTCTTATTCCTCCCAATTAAATAATATTTTTGCATTTGATATGTTATCAAAATTTATTTCTATCTTATTTTTCTTTTCATCTAAAACGACTATTTTTTCATCGTCAACTTCCTCTAGCTTTCCAATAATCTTTTTAGCTTTTTCAATTGCTCTAAAAAGTCCGATTTCAACTTCTTTTTGTAGTGCTGCTTCATAATGTTTTTTCTCTCTTAATCTTCTTTCTAGTCCACAAGAAGAAACTTCTAAAGAATATGCAGATTCGATAGGATCAACTTTGTCAAGTTCATCACTAACTGCATTACTCACTTTTTCGCAGTCATCTAAATCTATGCCTTTCTCATTATCAATATATAGTCTTAGAAACCATTCTTTTCCTTCTTTTACATACTCAATATCATATAAAGAATAGCCTAATTCATTAACAATAGGTTCTATAATCTTTTCCAGTTCTTTTTCTAATTTAGTCATATATTCCTCCTTCAAGAAAGTTGAAAATCTCTAATTCTCTGTATTAAGAAAATTTTACATTTAAATTACAAGTTTATATGTAAAAGAAAAACTTAACTTTCCCTTTGCATAAGTAAAGAGTGAGGCACGCCTCACTCTTCATGTATCTTCTTTATTATGCTATGCAAATTTTACCATATTATTCTACGGAAATCAAGCTTTTTGCAAAATTTTAAGCACATTTCTGCTATTATTTTGAGTTTATTCTTTTTGAATAATATATTAAATCTCTATTTCTTATTTTTCTGTACACCAACTAAGCACTTCCGTAAGCCTTTCTACTTGCTCAGTTAAATATAAATATCCAATTAAAGCTTCAAATCCCGTTGCATGTTTATACTCAACAATATCTGCATTTTTAGCGCTAGAGTGTGGATTTGAATTTCTACCTCTTCTTACAACATCTTTTTCTTCTTCTGTCAACTTTTCTTCTATTCTTTTTAATATTTCGCACTGGCCTTTAGCACTAACATATTTTATGCTTTTTTTATGCAATAAGCCATTATTACAATTTCCTTCTTTTATAACATATTCTCTTATATACTTTTCATATACAGCATCCCCCATATAAGCCAAAACAAGTGATGAATACTGCAATACATCTTCTTTCTTCATCTTCTACTCCTCATATTATTTAGCACATTCAAGTGTTATATTTCCTATTTTTCCACATCTGAACTCGTCTAAAAGAATATTAGCTACTTTAGTGTAATCAATTTCTCCACCTCTAACTAAACATCCTCTTTTTCTTCCAATTTCCTCCATTACTTCAACAGGCATTTCATATTCAAAATCGTCTGAAATCTTGTATCTTTCAAACAATTTTTCCTTATCGCAAACTAATAATTCTTCAATCAAATGTAGTGCAAGTTCTTCAACATCTAATATAGTGTCTTTTATCGTACCAATGTACGCCAAATGCCTTGCTGTAATTTCATCTTCAAATTTAGGCCATAGCACACCAGGAGTATCTAATAATTGTATTTTATCATTTAATCTAACCCATTGGTTTTTCTTAGTTACACCAGGTTTATTTCCAGTTGCTGCTGTCGACTTACCAGCAATTTTATTTATAAAAGTTGATTTACCAACATTAGGAATACCTACTATCATTGCTTTCACAGATGCACCAACTTGTCCTTTTTCCTCTTTTTTCTTAAGCATTTCACTCATGAAATCATAAGTAGCATTAACAACATCTTTAACACCAATTCCTTGATTTGAATTTACTTCAATAGCCACCTGATTATATTTTTTAAAATGCTCAATCCACTTTTTAGTTTCATTTCTATTTGCTAAATCAGCTTTATTTAAGACTATAACTCTTGGCTTGCCTGATATTATCTCATTTAATACCGGATTTCTACTTGATTTAGGAATTCTTGCATCTACTATTTCTATAACAACATCAACTAGTTTTATAGATTCTTCAATCTCTCTCCTAGCCTTTGCCATATGACCAGGATACCAGTTGATATTTGTTTTTTGAAAACTTTTTTCTTCATTTGACATTTCAATCACTACTTCTTTCATTTAATAACTTAATTCTTTCTGCGTTATTAAGTATATCTAATTGATATTTACATATATTACTTAATATTTCAAATCTTTCTTCTTTTGTTTTACCTTCTTTGATTAATTCCGCATTATGTGATTCTAAATTTGATAATACTGTTAATTCATTTATTGTAGCATAATCTCTAACATTTGAATTTTTAGCTAAATCAGGATTAAGTTCTCTCCATTTCTTAGCCGTTGTGTTAAATATGACTACATTTAAAATATCAGCTTCTTCAGCATATTTTAACCATTCTCTATTTTTATAAAAATCATTATCCGGCAATATGTAATTTTTAATTGCATCCGTATGTATTAAATAATTGTTTTTCGTTAATATTCTTTTTACATCCCACTCCCTGTCTTGATTTTCAATTTCTTTTAACCTTTCAAATTCTTTTATTAAATATAGTTTAAATACCGGACTAATTGCAGAAGCGAATTCGAAAGCTATATCTTTATGTGCATAAGTTCCTCCATACTTTCCTCGTTTTGAATATATACCAATTGCATTTGTTTTTTCACACCATTCAGTAACACTTAATGTAAATGTATGAAGTCCTGCACTTTTTCTAAACCCGTCGAATTCGACGGAATTAAAATTTGGATTATAAATAGACTCCCATGTTCCTAAAAATTCCAAAGTAATTCTATTTCTTAGCCAGTTTCTTATAATGTCATCAGCTTTCGATTTTCCCTCTTTGTATTTACAAAAATCAGAAATACAAATATAATCATTATCATCTATGTTTGTAATATTTACTTTAATATTTTGAACTTCTATTATTTTATTTGACATATATTCACCTCCAATTTATCAAATTACGAAAGATAAAATTTTGAAAGAATGTTGATTTTTCAATAGTTTCGGCTAGTGTTTAGATAATTCGTACTATACCAGTTGATATTCGTTGATGGTAAACTTTTTGTATCTTCATTCATTTTTTTATTCTTTCTCATTCCTCTTTTTTGATACATATCCATTATTTATCACTTCCATTCTCTATAATTCTTGCTTCATTTAAAAAATTATCAAAGTCCGATTTATATAATTTATCCTGTTTAACTTTAAATTTATCATA
>ENA-ORSL01001272-ORSL01001272.1-human-gut-metagenome-genome-assembly--contig:-NODE-1272-length-21906-cov-3.309231_pt1 | contig 21906 bp, 15 predicted proteins | sample MGYA00242190_ERZ509157 | MGnify/ENA primary metagenome ERZ509157 (study PRJEB26280, sample SAMEA2338664) | human gut metagenome | biome: human gut; feature: human-associated habitat; material: faeces...
ACGGTAGTAGCCATCCTCGCCGACGCCGTTGATCTTCGTTGTCATCTTGCCGTCCGGGCCGAAGTGATAGGTGCCGGAAGGCAGTAGTCCGTTAGTCTGATCGGGTTGAACCGCTCTGTCGCTGTCTTTGACAACCGTGCCACTGTACACGACATAGTAATAATCCTCGCCGACCTTGACAAGTCCTGCGTTCATCGGGACTTCGCCGTCGGCATTGATATAGTACATCGTGCCGTCCGGCATCGTGTACACACCAAGTTCGGTAATGCTCTTTACAAGTTCGCCGGTTGTGCCGTCAAATTCAAAGATACGTTTTCTCAGAGAAGCGGCATCTTGAAGAACCTGAACTCCGTATGTCAGATAACCGTCATTGTCGAAATTGTAAGTCTTGCCGTCAATTTCATAGAGCGCCATGTACCCGGGGTTACGCGCCAAATAATAACCCGGTCCGTAGTAATAACGGGTCCCGTTGCTATCCGTGTGCCATGCGCCCCTGGTCATACCGGTTTCGTCAAACTGATAGGTGACGCCGTTTACAGTGTACTCGCCCGACACTGCGGTCTTGGTATAGCTGCGGAAATAGTGCCAGTTGCCGTCGATCTGCTGCCAGCCGCCGGTCAGAACGCCGACTTTGGAGAAATACCATTTCTCTTCAAGCTGAACAAGTCCTGTGTATTTGCCCTGGCTCTTGCCGTCTTCTCCGAAGTTATAGTAAATGCCATCGACAGCATAGATGCCGGTTACCTTCTTACCGTCAACATAGTAGTAATCCCCGTTCCAGCCGTCGACTACTGCTACACCTTCGACATATGTCTTGCCGTCGGTCCATACACCATTGTAGAGGTCTTCGCAGTTTGCACATTTAAGAACTCCGTCAACAACCTCGTAGCTGTGTCCTGTTGTGGGAACGGTCGTGCCCCAGTCAACAACAGAGTTGCAGACTTCGCAGAACGTTCTGCCTGTATAACCTGATTCTGTGCAGGTCGCTGATTTGTCGGGAAGAGCCACTGCATCAACATGGTTTGTCGCTGTGTCTGCATAGTACTGCTTTGTTTCTGCTCTGTGGTCATGCCCACCGTTCCAAGTTGCGTAGTCGGCTGGTTTGGTTTCGTTTGTCCAATAGTGAGCCTCGGTATCAACCTGTACTTCTGCACCCGTGAATATATCTGTTGCGCCATCAACAAATTCAATCTCGCCACGAACAACAACAGCACTTATATCGATAGGCCAAACTTCGTTGCCCTTTCTGTATTCGGGATACATCCAAACATTATCGCGTGTTCCGTCCGCAACTATCGCGGGAAGTTCCCAAGTTCTTACGGGCATGGAAACGAGCATTACCTCGCCTGTCGCATCATTGTTTCCCGTACGGGTAACTGTAACGGTAGCAATATTCTCATCGGCATCAGAAATAACGTAAGAAGCGGTAAAGCCCTCTGCAACTTCCATGTGATCGAGTTCCCATTTGCTTATGTTGTTAAGGTCTATATCCGCACTGACAGATTTAACTTTTTCGATATCGGTCGCAACAAGGTCAATGTAGTAAACCGAACCGAGGAGTATGTTGTTGAGAGTTGCATCATGTGCAACAAGTTTAACTGTTGACTTGTCAGAGTTGGCGTTGACATTAATCTTGCGAATAACCGAAGCATAGTTACCCTGCCTGTCGCAAATAGAGAATTTGACAGTATGAACACCGTCTGCAAGAACAACATCTGAAACAGATATTACTCCACCTTTAATTGTGCAAGCAAATTCCACACCGTCAATAAACACCTTGGCGGTAGATTCATCAAGACCTGTTGCATTATCTCTTACAAAATCCGCAACGGTTGCGCCGAATGAAAGGACATTATCTGTCGCTTCTGCAGTTTTCCCTCTAACAAACTCTACTGCATCGCTCATCTTGGAATTAGCCCAGCTAACAGAGCTGAACACAGGAGCGTCTCTGTCATCTACCGCAGAGGAATAGTCAACAGTGATATCATCAAGATACATGATAACATTTACATTCTGCGATTTATGCTCAAAGTGATTGTAGCCATGCTTGCTTCCGTCACGGTCGTTGACATAGAAGTCAAGCATCGTCCAGTTTGCGGGAATGCACCAATCGCCGCCTTCAAGATTGAAGTAGACATAGTGCCAGCCTGGCTCGTCGTACTCCATAGTGAAGCCGCAGTCCCAGTCTCCGCCGTCGTCGATGAGCGTCGCCGTCGTGTATGTCTTGGCAACAGACTTTATCGTCCCATCCTCGTTTCTCTCGGTAACTTCCAGAAGGAAGATACGGCCGTTAAGAGATTTCGCCTCTATCGGGAAGTAGATCCACATACCGAGACGCGTAGCGCCTTTGAGGTCGATTCTTTCGCCGCTGTTGTTCTTTACGCAAAGACGACCGTTCATATAACCTGATTCTGTTGCCACAGAGAAATCCGCATTAAATTTCAATGAATATTTTCCGCTGTGAACTTTGCCGGTTTCTGCGGTTGCAAGGCTACAAGAACCGGGAGTAATAATATAGTTGTAATTGGCGGCAGCTGTACGATAGAATTCGGAAACATCGCCGTCCTCAAAGTCCCAGAGAACTTCGGAACCTTTGCCGAGGTTGATTGTTGCGGTTGCGGAGACAGAAGTACCCTTAATCGTCGCCGTTACGGTACTGGTTGCAACAGTTCCGTTGCCTGCGGTGAAGGAAAGTCCGTCAAGGGTTCCTATTCCGTTATCGGAGAGCACGAAAGAAATATCAGAAGCCTTAAATTTAACTTCGTTTAAGCCATAAGTTGCTGTCAGATTAAGAGAAACGCTTTTTCCGTAAGGCACTGTTATTGTCGAGCCGACAAACGAAATGCTTTCGGGAACAACGGCATGAATCGTCACCGATCCAACCTCTTTACCGTTATAAACAGCAGTCAGAACGACATCGCCGACGGCTGTAGCGGTCAGAACGCCGTTTTCGTATGTACCGTTTGTCACGGTATAAGTAATATCCGCAGGAATGTCTGCCGCGTGCCCAGTGGAGCTGACGCCGGACACGCTAATAGCGACAGGCGTTCCGGGTGTAGCATACTCTGTTTCTACATCATAGGAGACATGGTCAAAGGTCTTGGAAGCAACAGCGGTTGAAACAACGATAAGACCGTTTGAAATACTACGCTCGGAGCCATCGGAGGGTTTATTGACTATCTTGAACGCATCTTCGCCTTCGGGTTTGCTGCCGTAAGTCATAGAGCCGCCGCCGTCAAGGTGTCCTGCCCACTTGCAGCCGAGGTCAAGCATGACCTGTGCCTGCTCCATAAGTGTCAGACCTGCGGACTCGGGCTCTTGGTTACCGTCAGCCGAGAGAATAATAACTTTGTTGTCCTCGGTGATACCGATTGTTTGCCGTGGATATTTCTGGGTATTGTTCTTATTGGCATCGGACAGTACGATCTCGCCATCATAAACAAGCATCGTGTAGATGCCGAGGGCTTCCTGGATATTGCCCTTATCGGTATCATAATCCGAAGCGTTGCCTATCTTGACGCTTCCGTCTTTGAGAACCGCAAAATATGCGGATCTCTCGCTGCCGGTGACGTCATTTCCGTTCATGACAAACACACCGGAAGGCTTTCCGGTTGTCATGTTGTAGTAAGAGGCATTGATACCCGCTACCACTGTGCCGTGGTAATAAGAATCACCTGCCGCTGATTTTTCATTAAAAGCAGCCACTTGCTCGGTGAGCTTGGACATGCCGTATGAGGTATTATCCATGTCCTTATAAGAGGTGAAGAGTTTTACCGTATCGACAGACATATCGATCGTTGCGGCGAACATCTTCACCTGTTTACCGTTTTTATCGTAAACAGTATAAATGTTCTGCGTTACTCCACTTGCGAGCGTGGACTGCTTGTCCGTCACAAGCGAGAGCTGTGAGTTAGCAAACTTGCCTTGCGTTTCAGATGCTGCGAATATCGTCACAGGCATGATGCCTATAACCATCATCGCGCAAAGAACGAATGCCAAAACCCGGGTTGAAATTTTGACTTTTTTCATATTTTTCTCCTTATTTGGAATTTATATATCGCCTATCGGCAAGTATATACTACTATTGATTTGCGGGGTGCGACGGAAGCTCAAGCCATGAGCCGAGCGTATCGTCCCATTGCTCCGGTACAAACTTTTCAAATCCCGATGCCGGGTAGAATGTCAGCTCCGAAAAATACACCTTGTGATCTATTATGTAGAAATCCACACGCAGAAACGGTATACCTTCGGAAAGTTTCTTCGCCAGTGCCAGTATTTCAGACAGTTCTGCCGGTTTTGCAATTTCAGTTAGCGAATTCGGATGCGTCGGACGTCGTATATCAAGATGCTCCCATTGCGGAGAGAAGAAATCCTCGGTAAGTCCTGTCTGCGTAAATCTATCCTTGCAGACAAGAATCAGTTTCGGCTCACCGTTGAAGCAGTGAATTTTATAGTCCGTGAGGCCACCGGCATCGCTCTTCATGAACTGCTCCGCAATTATTTTACGCGGCACATCTTTATATGGCCATTCGCGGCCGGTGAGGTAATAATCCTGCTTTAAGCCCTTGCACAGCGTCTTTTTGACCTTGGAAATCTGCAACTGCTCCTTATCTTTGCAGATAAACATACCAAGCCCGGAATTGTGATTGCACTTCAGTACAAACCGGTTCGGCAATGTGTTAAAATCGATCTCGTCCGGATCATCCCACACGCCAAGCATCGGAATCAGATACTGTGAGCCGATTTTAGAGGCAATATAGTCCTGCACTTTGTATTTGTCAACCATTACGGTGTATTCTGGTTTGCGGTCATTCAGTTTCAGCCATTGCAATTTTTCATTAAACGTTTTCGGAGCATCGAGTCGCAGCGCATATCCCACGGTCGCCGAAAACTTGCGCGAAATGTATTCTTCATCGGGCATGCTATTGTATTTTCCAAGCCCGGCGCGTATTAAAAAGCGGTAAGCGCTGCTGAAAACATATTTTTTTATTGCTCTTACGGCTCTCCCGATACGCATTGTTGTTCAGCCTTTCGTTTTAGATTAAACACGTTCAAAAAATGAATCATCAAATAGAAATTTTGGGATTTTGAATAGTATGTAACCATTCCATAGTTCATGGCAAGCATCAACCCAAGCCAAAGCGCAAAAAACGCTGCCCGTTGTTTATCTATATTTCTGTATTTCCACAGCTGCATAAAAAGGTACACATACATTGCATAATAAAGACCGAGGCCTATGATCCCACCGCCGCAAAGAAGCTCGACGAAATTATCATGGAGATATGCGTCAAAGTTGCAATACTGCGCCGCAAGGATATGCGGATTTCCGATGCCCACGCCGCCGATTGGATATTTGAGAAACCATTCAAGCCCCAGTTCTTTAAGCTGATTTCGAAGCATGGTAGAGTGATCCACACGGCCATTTCCGAAAACGGCATTTAACATACTCTTCATACGCTCTCGGATTCCGTCGAAAACATCCAGTTGCAAAACAAAAAAAACAGTCAAGCCCAGTATCAAAACACCAAATAAGATTTTGACAGTTTTTATGAGCAATCCCCTTCTTGATTTTTGTGCTTTTACAAATGCATATCCCAAAACTCCTACTACCAAAAAGACCAATGCTTTTCTGCTTTGTGTAGCGGCAATGACAACCATACTCGGAATCATACACAACGCCGACGGGAAGAAATGGTCTTTGGGGTGCAAACACCGAAGATTGATTTGAATTACGCACGAAAGTGCGCAAGCCATACCAATCGTATTGACATTCGCAAACCCGTTATCGACACGCAAGCTTGAACTGCTACCGGCTGCAATCATCCTGTCCAGCCCGTAAAAAGCAAGAGAATAAATAGCTACAATGTATCCTGCCCACATGACTGCTTTCAACAAAACTGTCTCGTCCAGTTCCGGCGTATTCAAGTAAGTGATATACATCACATAAGCACATATAAAAATGCGGAACAAGGTTCGCGCCATCACCGCAGAGTCCGAAGCGTCAATTGCCCATAGAGATGATAACAACGCGAAGCCGATAAACAAAATGTTCAGGGGAATATACGGAGTAGACCTAAACACAATTTTTCCATGGTTCATCCCGATACCCAGCGCAAGAATTGCCACGGATATTCCAAAAAATGCAACCTTGCCCCATGCGTAAGTATCAAACAAAATAAACAATACGAACAGCGCCGTAGTGAGTACAAAAATAAGTACCTTCATAAGCTTTTTTTCCGAAAGTATACTTTGCCGCAAGATCGGACGGGGCAATTTTAACATTTATGTATTTGCCATACAGGAAGCTACCGAGTCTATGTGCGATTTTCGATTTCAGGCTTCCGCCGTCGCTTGAGTTGGAGGAACGGGCAATACAAACCTCCGCACCGGCTTGTTTTGCCATTTTGAGATCCATAAATCCCATTGCGTTTGACGTTACCCGAAGAACGTATTTATATTGATTTTTCTCTATAACCTCTTTTAGATTTTTTTTAAAACCTTTGATTGTCTGAGATTTTGAAGGGACACAAAATATTTTCCCACCGAGTTTCTCAATTTCGTTTTTATAGAAGCAATCGCCATTTCCATTTGTGCAGTAGTCCATTTGGTATTGTGTTCTGTCGATTGTTCTGTGAATCTTCATCAGAAACGTTTCTGCCCCTCCAGCATTCATATTGCTTATAATGCATAGTAAACGTTTCATGAGTTATAACCTTTCTAATGTATAAATGTATCAAATCTTTTTCTGCTTTTCAGTACTCTGACCAGCGCCACATCTACCGCAGAATAATTTCTTTTATTTTAAGACCTATACCCCATCCGGATTTTTATAGTTCGCCCATGAGAATATCCATTACTTTCTTCGGCGTAAAGTCCTTGGCTTTGAGGATACACGCTTTCTTCATTGCAGCTACTGTTTTCGGATTTGCCGCAATTCTTTCCAACAACTCAATAAGAGAATCCATATCATCAAATGAATACCCAAGCTCGACACCGTATTCATTCATGGCATCTCTTTCACTTGCCCACGGATCAACTACAATAGGTTTTATACCATACTCGTTAAGTCTTTTTATAATGTCCTCGACCTTGCTGTTTCGCGTATCAGGGCAGTTCTCTTTGAATGTAAGTCCGAGAATGACAACCTTGGAATTTTTGGGAGCCTGACCAACCTCAATCATTTTTTTGATTGCGGCATCGGCGACAAATCTTCCCATGCTATCATTTACGATGCGACCATTCAAAATAATCTGGCTGTGATATCCAAGCTTTTCAGCCTGATATGTGAAATAATAAGGGTCAACGCCGATGCAGTGCCCACCCACAAGTCCGGGACGAAAACCAAGCGCATTCCATTTTGTATTCATTCCGTCAACAACTTCATTTGTGTCAATGTCCATGCGGTCAAAAACCATGGCAAGTTCATTCATAAAAGCAATGTTGATATCACGCTGGCTGTTTTCCACTACTTTTACTGCTTCCGCCGTGCGGATGTTTGATACAGGGTGCGTCCCGACTTCAATTACGATATTGTAAATATTTTGTATTTCCTCGAGCGACTCCTTGTCCATTCCGGAAACGATTTTATGTATGTTCTCAAGGCGATGAACTTTATCTCCGGGATTTATTCTTTCGGGGCTGTAGCCGATTTTAAAATCAACTCCGCATTGGAGACCTGAGACTCGCTCAAGAATCGGAATGCAGATGTCTTCGGTACATCCAGGATAGACGGTAGATTCGTAAACTACGATAGAACCTTTTGTCAGATTTCTTCCAAGTATTTCGGAGGCGCCGATAACCGGAGTAAGATCAGGCGTATGATCGGTATTTACAGGAGTCGGCACCGCGACTATATAAAACTTCGCTTTTTGCAAATCCTTTTCATCGGATGTGAACAAAACCGTGCTATTTTTGATGACTTCGTCTCCGACTTCCTTGTTGTGTTACATCATATTTCATCGAAAAAATTTGTTGTATAACCGCTATAGGTTGCTCCTGCATCTGCCGTCTGCTTTTTCTTGCCATTCTCTTATTCCTCCATCCATAGTGTTTGCGGCAGCTGCAAATAGGATTCGGTTTCCTTTAACTGCACTCTGACCGTTTCAAACTTTTCAAGAGTGGCAGAGGAAATGTACGGTTTCAAATCCTTTGAAGTCAGTTCTTTCGACAATTTCATATTGGCATAGAGCTTAACCCACGGATTTTCCGCACTTAACAAGGTTTCTGTTTCCTCGATTTTATCAAGCAGGGCTTGAAGTTCGACATCGTTCTCACCCTGTACTTTTGCGACATCAGACGGAGGTGTGTTCTCTTTCCAAGCGGTAAACTCAATTTGCAGCATACGGCGGTAAACTTCTTGTGCCTGCTCCCGCAGTTCGTTTATCCGTTCTTCTTTGTACTTTGCAAACTTCGAGGTAGCAAATACCCGAATTGCTGTTTTTGCCTTTTCATGCTCTCGGAGCAGAAGCTCACGCACCTGTCCGATGACCTCATCATAGGAAATCAACATTTTCGGATATTCAAGTCCGTCCGGCTTCGGGTATCGCAAACGGTAGATTTTCTCCCCGGCGCTTTGGGTGCGGTATTGAAAAATCTCCCAACCCGAATCGTAATCATAGAAAATTCCCGATAAAGCATTATTAATGGGACTGCTGATTGCTCGGCTTGCCTTTTTCTTCGCAAGCATACTTTCTTTTGCTTTTCGATAAACCTCAGCAGACACAATAGCAGGACAAGGAACAATAACCTTTTCGCAGTTTATGGTTCTGACCCATTCCCCCATATAAATCGTGTTGGAGATAATGTTCCGTATTTGTGAACCAATCCACTCGCTTTTTCCCGTGCAGCTCTTATTGACTCCAATGCGTTTCATATACATATTCGGCGGTTCAATTCCGCGCTCGTTCATGATGGTTGCGGTCTGCTTCAAGGTCTTACCCTCGCAGATAAGAGAAAATATCATTCTGATATTTTCGGCAGCTTCCTCATCTATGACAAGTTCCATTACGCCGTCCTTGTGGCGATAGCCGTATTTCTCATAAACACGGTTTTCCAATTTATGTCCGGTGGTTTCCTTACTGTGCAGCCTGCGATATTCCGTCCGCTTGTTTTTCAGATAGGTCAATACTTCCTCTTGCGGATAATCAGCGGAGCAAAAGTTATCTTCCACGACGGCGAAATGAATCCCTGCAGGCAAGAATACCAATGCCAATACATCATAAGCATGATAAACCGTCGTACCGAAACGGTAGATAGAGTCCATTACCACAAGATCAAATTTTCCCGATATCACTGATTACGGAGGTACTTTTATGGCAAGACCAAAAAAGGAGCCTGACATTGCAAAACTGCGCAGCTTTACAATGCGGCTCCCGATTACACAGTATGAAGTTTGGTGCGAAGATGCAAAGACTGCCGGACTTTCTGTGTCCGATTATGTACGCAAGTCTATGTCTAATCATGGATTTATCTATAAGTTTAACATCGTTAGAGATGACGAAAAGCTGAATGAGATAATCGTACAGTTATCAAGAATAGGCAACAATCTCAATCAGATGATGCGATATTTTCATCAAGGAGGATTGCTGACACCTGAAATCAAGAAAGATTTACATGACGGTATTTGCGAAATATACCGATTAAGTGAATACTTCGATAATATGGAAAGTGACCAATCGTATGGCGATCTTGAAACATATAGCGAGTAAAAATGCAAGTTATCGTGATGCGTTCAATTATCTTGTATACCGGCATAACGAGTTTACACAAAAACCGATACTTGATGAGAACGGCAGACCGCAGCTGCGAGAAGAATACTACATAGACGGTATCTTGTGTAGACCCGAAGGTTTTGCAAAGGCGTGTAACAAGACCAATAAGCAATTCAATAAAAATCAGAAAAAGGGCGAAATCAAATCTCACCATTATATCCTCAGCTTCGACCCACGGGACAAAGAGGAAAACGGACTTTCCGCAAAAGAGGCTCAACGCATGGGAATGAATTTTGCTTCGCAGAATTTTCCCGGACATCAAGCATTGGTCTGTACCCACGCCGATGGACACAATGGCTCCGGTAATATTCATGTGCATATCGTAATCAATAGCGTTCGTGCCGCAGATGTAGAACGGCAGGATTTTATGGAACGGCTCTGTGACAGCAAAGCCGGAAACAAGCATCACTTGACCAAGGATTATTTAAAGCATTTGAAGCAGCAAGTGATGACCATGTGCCGGAACCGTCAGCTTTATCAGGTTGATCTGCTTAACCCTGCTATGGATAGAGTTACCGAGCAAGAATACCACGCAGAACGGCGTGGACAGCAAAAGCTCGGTGAACGAAATGCAGAGATCATCGCCGCAGGTCTGAAACCTCGCAATACGAAGTTTGAGACGCAGAAAGAAGTTCTCAGAAATCAGATTACCGAAATTGCCGAAAAATCCAAATCCTTTCCTGAATTTGAAAAAGCACTTATGGACAAATACGGCATAACGGTTAATGACAAGCGAGGACGGTACAGCTACAAACTGCCGGATCGTGAAAAGCCAATTTCTGCAAGGATGCTCGGTGCGGCTTATGACAGAGAATATCTTCTTGCCCTGTTTGCGGATAACGCCAAAGGCATCAAGCAAGAGAATACAAACCGTGACCGTACCGCAGAAAAGGTACAGAAGCCGTTTACTGCTACGCATCACACCGAGGAGATACCGAAGTCTGCAAAATACGAAAAGTCCGGTATTCGTCTTGTGGTGGACCTGGAGAACTGTATCAAGGCACAACAGAGCCGTGCCTATGCTCAAAAGGTCAAGATAAGCAATCTGCAACAGATGGCAGATACATACGCTTTTGTCAAATCTCACGGATACGCTTCTATCGAAGAATTGGAAACCGCCTTAAACGATGCGAAAGCAAGAGCCTCGACAGCTAAAAATCATCTCAAAGCAACAGAAAGCAGACTTGCCGATTTGAACAAGCAGATACGATTGACAGGTCAATATCTTGCCAACAAGGACATATATGCCGAATATCGCCAATCGAAGAAATCTGAGGAATTTTACGAAAAGCATCGTGCGGCAATTACGCTATACGAAACTGCTCGTGATAATCTCCGAGCCATCTCAGGCGGTCAGAAGTTACCAAGCATGAAGTCCTTGAAAGCGGAAAAAGAGACTTTGGTTGCTTCCAAAAACGCAGAATACGAAGCGTACCAAAATGCACGAACCGAGCAAAGAGATTTGCAGACGATCTACACCAATGTGCGTAAAATGCTCGGTATGGAGGACGAGCGAACCACAAAACGAGAGCAGAGACAAGAGATAACCTAAAATGCAAAATCGGGGAATGACGATACCGTTATGGCATCTTCATTCCCCGTTATCGTTTAAGGAATTATTATAGAGAATGATCCACTTACCGTTATGAACCGTTCCTTCTCTTTTAATAACTTTTGATTTGTTCCTCAATAGTTCCATTGTTGGTTTGGTCAGTAGTTTGGTTAGTTTGGTCAGCACCTTGGTAGCTTCTGCTGTCGCATTTTTTCAAATCCGGGATGGATAAATATTGTTGTGGCAAATATTTGGTATAGAGGACGAGCGAACCACATCTTATTTGATTTTTATCTCATGGCTGTTTTCTACGATAAAAGCAAACTTGTCAGGTGTTTTCTCCGTCCAAATTCTACCCATATTCAGATTTGCTCTGTCAAGTACTGCCCGAACATTTTTCAAGGCACAAAAATCTCTCTTAAAATCCTTATTACTTCGGCTGTGTGTCAACTCGGTAACATTTTTGATTTCGCAGCTACGCACAAGTTCATCTTCAAAATTCAAAACTTGTGGCAAGAACACAAGTTTAAGTTTCGTGCAAAGAGTGCTTAACCGTTTGATATTTTCTCTTAAACATTCCGTGTTTGGCACATCGGTATCGAATACCAACACTACCGTAGTCCCTGCCTGAATGGTAACGAGCTGAGATTTTGGAATCAGCTCTTGAATGACATTGAAAACCTTTACTCGTCCGGATTGTATCTTTTGAGGATTCTCTTTCAACGCATTTAACAAGCGTTCCTCACACTTGCCCTCTGCAAAGTAGATGCAATTATTCTTCATCATCGCACCTCATTTCCAACTCATCCAACAGGGATTCATCGGGGAGCGACGAGAACACATCATTCTCTACCGCACAGCGAATGGAGTCTGTATTGCGTTTCAAAATCTCAGAAGCATAGGTAACACAAACATTGTACTCATCTTCCTCTTTTTTTCTGAGAAAAGCGAAACAATGCTTCGGCAAGTTCAAGTCAAGCATATCGGTATTATGCGTAGTAAAGATAAGCTGACCATGACGACCAAGATATTCAACCATCAAACCGAAGATTCTCTTTTCAATATCACTCTGGATATAAGAGAAATGTTCATCACAATAATAGAAGCCATTTCTTTCTGCCATCAACAGTGCCAGGAAAAACGAAATATCAACGCCCTCCGCAGTTCCGCTTGACAGAGAATCACGGTTCAACAGTTTTCCGTCTTGAATGATAATTTCCTCACGCTTTCTGCGAATGATAAATGAGTTTCGCAAATCTTTTGATATACTGACATCCGTAAGCGTAGGATCAAGCGTACCGATAACCGCTTTCAGAGTTTTTAATGCAAGCGATTTTTTAATTTTGGATACTTTGGTTGAAGGTTTTATATCAGGACAAGAGAAAGTATAATCAATCTTTCCGATACGCTTGCAAAGCTCTGTATAATCCTTAATATCGCACGTAATCAATTTATCTCGGCAGCTTTCATAAGAATCCCTTGGCAGAATATCTGTACAAGAATACTTAACATGGATTTCATTGCCGTTATCTGATTCTGTAATCTCACCGATTAACCTGTGAAGAATATAGCCGATATTTACAAAATCAATTTGGAAAGAAGCCTTCTCACTTGATAATGGCAACGAGTGTAGAGCTGCAGGATCGGCACTATTGATAAAATTGACAATGTTAAGAAGTGCTTTTCCAAGGCTGGTCTTACCGGTTGCATTAGCCCCCATCAGAATAACAGCTTTTTTATAACGAAAGTTCGGGCGACCTTCCAAAAACTCATCTTCAAGCAAGGATTTCACGATTTTTTTCGGATATGAGAAATCGATGTTGAAATCAGAAAAGCCGTAAATGTTATTTAGTTTCAAATTTAATACAATCATCAATAGCCTCCTAATACATATTAGTTCGTGTTTTACGAACTAATTATACCACACATTAAAGAAAATTGCAAGTGCTTTAGAAAAAAATTCACAATCAAATATCAGATTATACGACAAAAAAACAAGGATAGGACAACACATTTCTGCATCGTCCTATCCCTGTTTTGTGGATGATAGAAAGTAATGTTTTCTATCATTAGGTTCTGAAAAATAAACCGTGTAAATGCAATTTTTCTGTAAATTCGTCAATGTTCATTGCCACAATTATTGCCATTATTGTTGCCAGAATCAATGCCATTGGCAATAAAACCGGGATGGATAAATAACGTTGCGGCAAATTCTGCTTTCACGCCACTATTCGCGCCATCTTTGTGACATTGGCAACACTCCATTCCTTTACAGATTGGGTATTTGCTTGGGGAGCTTGGTTAGTTGTTAGGATAGTTTGGTCAGTAGTTTGGATAGTTCGGTTAGTTCGATCTGTTGTTTCAATGTCATAATTGCGATGTTCGATTATTTACGCCATAATCTCCGCCACAATTACCTCCAACCTTGGCGTAGATTCCGAATCTGAATAAAAAATAAAGAGACCCCATTCTTACGAATGGAGCCTCAAACATTTGAACTCGACCTTTTAATTCGTCGCATATCGAGTAGCGACAAACATTTGAACCCGATCTTATTTTAGTTGCATATCGAGTAGCAACAAACATTAGAGATGGCATCCCATCTGCACTAATATTATACACCATGACTCGCATTTTGTCAATAGCAAATCATGACGTTTAACAAAAAAGCCGAAAGTTTTCATAATCTTCTTTTCGACCTCTCTGTCACTTTTATTATATGCGAAATTAAGCTTTTTAGCAACAGAATTTCTATAAAAATTTTGTAAACAAAAAAGAGGGTACGGGACAATGCCACATAACACCATCTCGTACCCGAGTCATGTTAGGTTATATCTCTTTCGCTGCTTTTTTCTTGGGCATCCTTTTTTCTGCTCACAAGCAAAAATTCCTGTTTTTCTTTCAGTCTGCCAAGCAGAGATTCTTTTTCTTTGCTTGGCTTTTCCTTTTTGTGCGGCTCCATATTGTTGCGTCTGCCGTCAATCATATTATAGTTCTGTTCGGTGGAAATTTCCGCTGTTCGCAGATACTCACCGTTTTCCAAATACCGCATCCAATCCTCTTTGTCCACGGCAAACATACCCCCGTTTTCCGCATGGCGGTCAAACTGTTTATCGTTATCAATGACCGATTCCGAGCCGTCGGGGTGCAAAGCATAAACCATCATATCGCCGTGCTTGCGAAGCTCGCTTGCCGCTTCTGCTCCCATCGGCACCATACCGAGAAAGGTGTATCCGTAGTTTTTCATATCCTCTACCGATACAGACGGGTCGGGCATCACGGCAATGGGAGCTGAATAGAGCTTCAGCAAATCCTCGATTTCTTCCGAAAAACCGTCATACACATCCTGTGCATAGAGGATGCCTTTCTCATCTACGATGATATTGGCAGCTTCATCGCCGTATTCCTCATGCTCCAAAAGAAAATATGTTTTGCCGTCAATCTCTGCCCGGTCAATGGGATACCAAGTCCCGAAATGCTGACGGACGGAAATATGGTCCGTTTGCATGGTGATGAGCTGTTCCATCTGCACCTGCAAAAACTCCGGCACTTCGGCAAATCCAAAGCTGTCCACATAGTAGGCAGTATCCTTTCCGCCCCTGTGAAACACCACTACATCGCTGACACTCAAAGAATGTCCACGAAAATCTGCTGGATGATATAGATTGAATTTTTCATAAATACTGTCAAGGGTATCTTTATTATCAAGTGGTGCATGATAGACAAGATCATAGTTTCCCTTAGCTGTGTCTGCCACTCGGCAATTTTGATTTCTATTTTGTCGATGTCCTCGACAATTCGTTTGAGCTTAGGGTTCATATAGCTTCCTTTCTTATGGCAATCTGCCAACTTGGATAGGTAGTTGTGATAATCGGGGTTGATGTTCCCGCAATCATAGACGAACAGCTCCCCAAACCGACCATCATCAAAACAAACAACACACCGAGTCCGGCAAGCACATAGAACAAGCCTTTGTTGTTCCTCAAAAAGGTTTTGACAAGTTCTTTTGCTTTATCAACCTTATTTCCAACGGCTTTCTTTGCGCTTTTGCTTGCCGCAGAAGCACCGCCTTTTGCCTTTGATCTTGCCGCAAGCTGATACTCTCGCTTAATCTGCGTTTTCTGTTGCAGTTTCTTGGCGTCGGTCTTAGTTCCGGAGATATGAGTATTGCCTTTGTCGGTATGCGTACCGCCGTTTCCCGATTGGTTTATGTAGTCATATCATGTAACACATTTTCCTTTATAGCACGACGAATAGCCGAGTGATGTTTTACATCCTCGGCTAATTCAACCTCCTTATAAAATTTTGTACGCTTATCAGATTGGGTCAAAATAAGCAATCAAGAAGCCATTTTGTTCTCATCGGCTGTTTCTCTGCCTACCCAACCGTTATATACAAAACCTTATAACGAAACTGAATTAGCCGCAACAACCCTTGAAAACACTATGTTTTTCTTGGTTGTTACTATTATATCTCTTTCCCCAACGATTGCCATGTCTCCTTTTAGTATATTGACCAGCTCGCCAAGTTCATCAAGTGAGGTCTTTCTAAGAAACCTTCCGTATCCGTTCAGACGTTCCGCGTCGGGCAATAGGTTTCCGTCCTTGTCCTTCTTGTTGCTCATCGTGCGGAATTTGATCAGCTTGAAAATCTTTTCCTTACCGTCCTTGCCTTTCTTTCCGGGACGCGGTTGCACAAAGAACGGATTGCCGCGCATAGCAATTGCACCGATAACCGTTAGTATCAAAAGGATTGGAGAGAGCACAATGAGGGCAATCAAGGACAGCCAGAAATCAATGAATCGCTTAAAGAACTTTGCGTACATACAATACTCCTATGTAATCAATCAAAGCACCGTCGAATAACTTCCATAATGACATCCTGCTGCTCTTTTGTCATCTTATTATCAGACGGCAGGCACAGCCCCCGCTCAAAGATATCCGCACCGACATCAAAAACGCCGCCGGCAATATAGGCATTGGTTTTCGCGCGTCCTGAACCCTCGCGGGTTACAAATTCATGCATACGGTACATCGGTTGCATATGCATGGGCTTCCAGATCGGGCGGCCTTCAGCATTATAGCTTGCAAGCGTTTCAAGAATCTCTGTCGGGCAGGTCTTGCCTTTCTCCGGTATATACAATGCTTTCGCGTCATCTCTGATTTGTCGGCACATATACTTTTTATCAATCATCATAGCGGACAGCCAATAGTTTGGCTCAGCTCCGTCAATAATCGGATTCATTTTAATCGGCAGGTCTTTCAGACCGTCGCGGTAAAGCTCGTAAATTGCCTTTTTCTGCGCGATATGCTCCTCCAGATGAGGATACTGACCGCGAACGACACCCGCAATGACATTGCTCATGCGATAGTTATAGCCGACCTCCTCATGTTGGTACCACGGAGCTGCTTCGCGCGCTTGTGTGGACCACTTGCGTGCCTTGTTTGCCACTTCTATATCGTTTGTGAGCAGACATCCACCCGCCGAACCGGTAATGATCTTATTGCCGTTATAGCTGATAGCGGAATAATCGCCAAACGAACCGCATTGCTTGCCGTTCAACGTTGCACCCATGGCTTCAGCGGCATCCTCAATGAGAAGTGCGCCGTGCTTTTCGCAGATTTCTTTTATCAGATCAATGCGTCCTGGAAAACCGTATAGTTCGGCGCAAACAACGAGCTTTACATCGGGATACATTTCAAATGCCTTTTCCAGCGCTACCGGATCCATATTCCACGATTCTGCTTCGGTATCGATAAAAACAGGAATACCGCCTTCGTATACGACAGGATTGAGTGTTGCGTCAAATGTCATGTTCGAGCAGAAAACCCGCTTGCCCTCCAGTGCGCCATGGCTGATGGCGGGCTTACCGTACAGCTTTTCTCCGGCGGATTTCACGCAAAGATGAAGTGCGGCAGTGCAACAGGACAGCGCGACCGCATATTTCATTTCCGATTTCTCGGCTGCAATGCGCTCTACCTCGTTGATATTGGCGCCGACTGTGGACATCCAGTTGGTTTCATACGCCTCAGTCATGTATTTCAGTTCCTCACCGTGCATGGTCGGCGAGGCAAGATATACTTTTTTCTCAAAAGGCTTGATTTTCGCGCTGTACATTATTGGTTCCTTTCAATACTTATGTCCGTCATTACATTCTCACAATCTCGTCGCGCTGAGCGACGGTGATATCATTGACGGCGATATCCTTCATGACAACGGACAAGACATTTAGATAAGCGTAATCCGAAATTTCGGCACGGTAGCCGACGGGAGCCGTTAACGCCGATAGCAATGATGGCCAACAAATTTATTGCAATATTCATTGACATATTCTTATTAATAATATCACACGCACTCTATTTTGTCAATGTCCTTTGGTCGAAAATAGCCGATATGTGACGTAATATCTTGTTTGTTTTTCCAAGAAAAGTACACCATATAAATATACCTCGTGACCGAAGCGAAAAGATTCGTCTAAATTCATACGTGAGGGCAAGAACCTCACTCGACTGAAAATTCACGCCTTCACCCGATACAGACAGACTCCGTTCTGTGTTTCCTTGCGTTCTATCAGCTCCTTCGGCAGCTTCGAGAGATAATTTCTCGACAGCGAGTTGCTGTGCAGGTATGCCTCGATATTGCTGACGGGCAGGACGCACCAATCTGTGTCATCGGGCTTGTTTGCAATGTAATACGCAACGAGCGTGCGTACAACGCCAAGCGGGATTCCATTTGGCGTCAGCTCATGTATGCGCTGTTCAACCTCATCGGGAAGCTCGACAGCTTGCCGGCGCAAAGGTCCCAGCTCCAGCGCGTCGGCGACGGCGTCGTCAAAGCGGGTGAGCCACTCACTCTTGGTGTTCATAGCGTACAGCGACACCTGGAATTGTTGTACTTTCTTCTGCCACGCGTCAATAATGACTTTTTGCTCATCGCAGAAAACGGCGGCATGTGCATTGACCTTGCCGGGATTGCAGGCAACAAAGTCGCAAACCTCCTTGATATGCCGGACATACCACCCATTCCCTTCTGTATCTACCAGCTCGGGAAACTCTGCCGAAAGCTCACGAAAATCGGTTTTGAACTGCCACTCCTCCTTGGGGGTGGCAGTTTTTCTTTCGGGCACACTGCACCAGGCGCAGAGCGCCCGGCGGGCAATGTCGACGCGCGTGTATGGGACACCGTCCCGGAGACTGCCGTCAGGAAAATGGAACAGATATCCGCGGGCGACGATGGTAAAAATACGACCGAACCCGATGTTCTGCCTTATCATGTCCATGGTAAACCGCCCGAGAAACGACATATCCTTTTTATCGCGCACCGAGTAAACCGGCTTTGCGGTATAGTCGATAAATTCATTCCATTCGTTCGTCATAAAAGTCCCTCTCAGTTCAGATAATACTCCGCCTCGCGCCAGAGAACGTCCCAAATGAAATCGCGCTCGTCAAGTGCAACGACACAGCGGAACATCGCATACTGCGGCACGTCGCGGTAAAGCTCGAGTCGGCAGGCATCGGCGACAGCCTCACGCCAGCCGGTGTCCGGGGCGTTTTTGTATGCCTCGGTCAGACGGTTCATGATCGGCGGATCGTTTTCATAATTAAGGCGCAGACGGCTCCTGCGGCGGTTTTCATCGTCCGCGTCGGCGACAAGGTCTAAAAGCAGTCGATAGCCGCCGTGCCTGAAATCACAGAACAGCTCATAATACCCGGAAAATTCCGCCTCGGGTAGCAATTCCGTAAGCAGCGGCAGCCGTTTCTCCTCGGGCATCAAGTGCCACGAGCGTTCCTTCAACGCCCGGCGAACGCCGGCAACACGCTCGGGCGAAAGGCAGGGGAATAGCGTGTAGAGCGCGTCGATATCGGTTTGCGCATCTTCATCGCGCATAAATAAGATGCGCTCGATGTCCTTTCTTCTGCCCTTGCCTGTCAGCGAATGACGGATGGCGCGGATGCGGGTGAGGCATTTTCGATAGGCTTCAATGATCTCCTCCGTCATCCGAAGATGCTCGGGGGCAAGCTGTTCCTGCCAGCCCGAGTGGGTGGCAAAGAAAAACAGCTTATCGTACGGAGCCGGATGTCGTTCGCGCTTTGTTGTATGCTTTTTTAGCATATAGGCGAGGTACGGCAGACGCTCAACCGCAGATGTGACAGCCGTCCAGTCGGTTTTCTCAAGCGCCTTTTCGAAATTGCCGGGAAAGTGCGGCGCATTTGCCTGACGGTTTGCCAAGGCGCTGTCGAGCAGATTTTTGTAACGCAAAAATGGTGTACGCTCAACCGACGGTCGGTCGAGGTAGTCGGACAAATCCGGCTTGATGCCGCTTTTTGCCGAGTCGATCTCAAGTCCGGTCAGAATGGCGAGCGACTCCGCTTCGCGCCGAAAATGCTCACGCCGTTCGGGATCTGCCTCCCGGTCGTAGGCAATGAGAGTGCGGTCGAGCGCGGCATTTGATATCTGTCCGACGCGTGAGGAAAAGGTGCTTTTCACCGTTTCAAAACGGGCGCGCCAATCGGACGCATCCACAAGACGCGGCTCTGCGGAAGGAATGTGAAGCAAAGGCAGCGTCCGGCTTCCGTCTCCCGCCATACAATCCGAGAGAAGCGGCTCGAGGATGACCTTTATTCTGTCGCCGTCATAGTCCGCACCGCCCAACCGTTCGGCGATCAGCGATTGCGGTGAGACCATGGCGATGCCGGTGAGATGGCCGAAAAGCCATTCTCTCAGCCTGCTGTGAACCGAGGGAAAGCGCGCCGAAACATCCTCATTGCGCGAGATGTGCGGATTGCGCAGGAGCACCGCGCAGCGCTCAGAGCCGCCCATAAGCTCGGGACAGTACCCCTCATCAGCCGATAACTGCCCCATCTCAAGCTCGGCACATACTCTGGCGGCATCCGGATTATTTTCGGCATAAGGCGCGAGCAGTCCGTGCAAAAACAGCATAAGGTCGCCCGAAAGATAGCGCACACAGCCGCACACCATGATGTTGCCGCGCGCATACTCGGTTACTATGCGGTCGAGCTCGCGGTCGAGTTGGTCGACAAACACCTTCTCGTCGATCAGCAGATCGTTGCGGTACAGGCACTGCGCCAGTGCATAGCTTTTTGTTCCCGGTTTTCGGCTCGCGTTGTCAACTATGAAGTCGAAACGGGTGAAATCGTCGTTTTGCAGACGGTAATAGCGCTCCTCCGTCGTTTTGGTAAGCCACTGCTCCCGTTCATTTTCGGGATCGGTATCCCATCCGAGCGGTTTGTCAAACGGACGGAAGCTGTCGGCAGTCAGCGAAAGCGTGGAGAGGAACTGATAGTTCAGCTCGGTGTAGTTTCCCGACGGCGTGTCGGCCCCGGAAATATAGAGCGCATGGCCGAAGCGGCGGCAACGGGCAAGATATTCCGAAAAGGCAATGCGGTTTTCTCTCATCCAGCCACATCCCTTGAATTGGCTTTTGGTCAGTATCATGCGAATCTTTCCGACCGGATGCGAAACGCCCCACATATCCTTGATCTCCCCGACAGCCGCCATGCGGAACAGTCCCGCAAAATCCACCGAATGTAACATGCCCTTGATATAGGGCAAGCGTATCTGAAATGAGGTGTGAGAGATGCCGTCGTCCAGCGCGGCGTTGATCACCGACGCAAAATCCGGTGAGACAAGCCCCTCTCCGTCAAACTCGGTAACCTCAATGTCGGCAGTCTTTTCAACACGCTCGTAGCGTCTTACCTCGCCGGTGCCCGTCCTGTCTTGTACCGTCACGACGGGAATGTCACGGAATATTTCTTTCGGATCGTCAATAACAACGATGCTGTCGGGATCAAACAGACCGTCACATTCAACGCGCGTTCCGCTTGAAAACATCAGTCCGTTGTAAGCGTAGAGCTTGGACAGCTGACAGATGCCGATTTTCATGCCCAGCATCATGCGCTCGCGCAAAGGCTCATACACATCGGCGCGGACAAAGGACAGCCGTGCGTGGCGGCTCATGTTGCCCGAGCGCTCGAAGGCAAGATAGCGGTGCGGACCGTTACCGAGGTCGAGCGAGATGCCCTCGGGACGAAACAGTGACTCGGCCTTTTTCTGCCGGTCGGCGTATTTCTTACGCTTGGCATCGCGGTCAAAAACACCCGAAAAATCAAGATAAATGAGTACGTCATACAGGTCGTCGATAACAGTATCCTTTTCGGGGGACTTGTATTCTTCACCATGCAGGACGCACATTGCCTGGTGGAAAATGGCATTGTTCTCCTGCTCGGCATTGCCGCGCAAAATCACCGTCCCGGTTTCGGTACGGTTCAATGAGATAGTATGGAAGCCGTCGGGAGCTTGTTTTGCGTAGGCAAGTATCGCCGCGGCAGACAGAAGCGAAATTCGGTATCGGATATGCGGCATGTTAACCTCCACGATATTGATACAATCAGTATATCAAAGATTCGGATAGTAGTCAAGTATGAACATAAAATACTACCCCCACAATCTCAAAATTTTTGTGTCGGACAACATTTATATACTTACCGACCGAAAAAAATAATAATCAAAGAAAGGAAAAAATTATGAACCAGACAAACAACAAAGAACCGCCGGAATCGGCGG
>ENA-ORSL01001274-ORSL01001274.1-human-gut-metagenome-genome-assembly--contig:-NODE-1274-length-21880-cov-4.687423_pt1 | contig 21880 bp, 11 predicted proteins | sample MGYA00242190_ERZ509157 | MGnify/ENA primary metagenome ERZ509157 (study PRJEB26280, sample SAMEA2338664) | human gut metagenome | biome: human gut; feature: human-associated habitat; material: faeces...
TTTAACATCAATTTTACTCTGAAACATAGTAAAGAATATGTCATTTAATATAGCTGTTAATAACGCAACCACATTATTAAAAACTTTGTATTTACATGTAACTTCATATAAATTTTCCTCTAGTAAAATTACCTTTATATTGTTATTAAATAACTCATTTAATATCATTAATTCAATATCATCATTATATAACTCCGTCATTAATTCATTTGCTTTTCTGCCATATTTTATTGCAATTCTGCCAAGTGGTGATAACAAATACGCTTTATCATCAAATTGCTTAGTTTTTTCATTCACAACATCTTCTATGTGTTTTGATAAATCTGTATATGAAAATACGATTTTGCAAAGTCCTTCTTCTTCAAATGTATTTCCCTCAAAATACGAATTTTCATTTATTAGCTTACACACATTCGACAAGTTAAACTTTTCAACAAAATTGGCCAAATATTTGCCAAATTCACATATAAAATTACCTATTAATATTGAATTATATTCATTATCATCATCTAGCAACTGTTGCTTAGAATATTTTTTTATATAATCTTCAACCGTCATAAAAGGATCAACATCATTCGTTAATAATTTTATATATGTTGGTATATCATAAACATTTCTTAAATCTATAGCTTTAGAATTACACCACTTCACAAATGCAAATGAATTTAATGCAAATTTTATTGGTTTTTCTTTTGAAATAAATAAATTTATTAAGTTAGGAGAAACTTTATTTATTCTAACCACAAGTGTTGTTTTATCTTCAGTTGTCACATACAATCTAGAAAAATTATCGTTCACATGTATGCTTATAGTGTCATGGTTTTCAAGATACTTAATCTTCTCTTCAAAATCTTGATTATCATTTATATACACTACTTTATTATCTGTATTTATATCAAAAGACACATTTATAAATGATTTTAAAAACTCTTCTATTTCATCCGGACATTCAATGGAACTAAGTACACTTTCCAATGTCTTAGTTCCACTTAATTTTCCAGATAAGAAAGCTGCTTTATTTTCCAATGTAATATCACCTCTTACCTATACTTTATGACTCTAAATAAATAATTATTATTTCTTTTTAAATCTTTGATTCAAATCTCTCTTTACTACTTCTACAAGAGGATTATTTTTACTAGCATCTTCATATTGTTGATGAACTTCTTCTTTTGTCATTCCTTCATAATATGAAGTTTCTGTATCAAATCTTCCTGCATTTACATCAATACCTAGTTCATCAATACGTTCTTGTGCGTAAGCTTTTGTTCTTTCTAAGTCAAGTTGATTTGCCATTCTTCTTTCAACATTTATTCTTTGCGTCATATTGTTATAATCTGTTGCATTTCTCGAACATTTAATTGCTTCGTGGAATGAAAAATCAACAGGATCATATCCCTCTCTTAAGTCTACGTCATCTCCTTCGTATTCTTCTAGCATCTCACTTGCTTTCTGTCTTGTTTCATCAGAAACATCAGTATCTTCAGATACCTTAGAAGAAAGTACATGTGCATATGTTTCGACTTCTTCCATTGATATACCTAAGTTTTCCAAAGTTTCTTTAGCAAATAAGTTGTTTGATGCTAAGTCTTGAATATTTTGAAGTGCATCCAATTGGTTTTCTGCAGAGTAAACTCCACTCTCTCTACCCCAGAATACTGCTAAACTTTCAGATAATACTTCACGATTTTCATTAAATTCATCAATTGTTTCCTTGAATCCTCTTAATGCCTCATTTCTTTCATTTATTTCTTCTGATCTAGCATTCTGAGCACTATTCATCTTCTTATATCCATCTTCAACAGCTCTATATTCTCTAGTATGCTGGTCTATAATTTTCTGTGTATCTCTCATAACATCATCTACAAATTTATCTCTGGCCTTTTCAGCATTTTCTATATCTTCATTAGACAAACCAGAGCCATTTTTATCACTATATTTAAAGCTATCTGACATTCTATTAATCTCTGCTAACATATTATCTGCATATTCTTGTGTTTCTTCAGTAGTATAACCTCTTGATGTTCCATATGTAGCCATATTTTGTAGATATGCATTCATATATTTTTGTGCTGTTTCATCATCTACTCCTTCAAGAATCATAGACATTCTTTGCGTTACATCACGATTAATTGTTTTATTTTCTACTTGATTTGCTAACATCGTAGCAGTAGAAGCACCAACTGAAGCTAATGCTGCCATTTGTGAAGGACTAAGCTTAATATTGTTTAACAAACTGCTATTTGGATTATTCTTAATAGCATTATTTATTGTGTTATATGCATTCGCTAATTGTTCTGCACTTACATCATTAGGATTATTAAATGTGTTAATAGCTTGTGATAATTCTCTTGCTTCTCTCTTGCTTGTAATCTTTTCAACTGGTGTCAATGTATCATCATTTGTTATATCATCAAGAACAGCTTGTAAACTATCCTCATTTTCATTGCTATGTGGTAACTCTTGAGGTGTAGCATTTCTATCAAAGTTCTTATCAACTAATCCTGCAGCTGTGGTATTAGCTCTTACATTCTTCATCTTATTATATACGCTATCCTTACCAACAACTGGCTTTACTATTGCTGAAGCCGCTCTTTTAGCAAGTGTTGCAGCAGCAACAACTTTTGCAGTATCTCCAGCTGTTTCTCCCAAAGACTTCGCCGTAGCAGAGTTGCCTTGAGAAAATATTCTTTTAATAATATCTTCACCAGTAAACATGAATGTTACACCAGTTAATATTAAAACATAATCCATTGTGGCATTAGTACCACTTAGCATTGTTACAGATATTGTTCCACACACAAATATATATACAATTGCATGGAATGATTGTATAAATGTATTTAAGAAGAATTCTTTATTCCATTTATTAAATGCCTGTGATTTTCCATCCGCAATACGGTCTATAGCAAATGATGCTACAACCAAAGGGAAAATTACTATAAGTAACGCAACTATAAAAACACGTTTGTAATAATAAACTATCAAAGTAACAAGTTGCCATGTCAAAATTAAATATGTAAGAGATAATGCAAATCTTTTTGATGCATTTGCTCTGCTTGATATGGTAGCCATATAGTCCGAGCTATTTGAACCAGGTTCAGCAAAAGGATTTTTATCAAAGTCAATCACTAACAAGCTGTCTACACTCTCACTCTGAGCCGTTGTCGCCTTCATATCATTACCACCAAGAATTGTACTCTTAGAATTTTCGATTAATTTAACAAATGTATTATTTAGTTCAATTGTATATTTCATTACATATGGATATAAGAACAATATTGCAACACCAATGCACCAGTACATAAACAAGTTTTTGTACATAGCCATATTTTTTCCGGTAGATGAAAGCATTATTCTAACACCCATATATACCAAAAGTATCAAATATACAACTACTGCTATCTTTCTAAAGATTGAATACCATGTGCTTATTGTTCCGCTCAAGGCAGCAATTATACCAGAGCCACTATCATCAGTTGTATTCGAATCACCTTTAAAAAACGAAATTTGAGTTTCTGGATAATTATTAAATATTAAATCATCCATAGTAACTGGTCTATTGAAAAGACTTGCTACAATTGAATTTATTCCGTTTGCAATACCATTAAGTAATAGTGCGACTAGTTTTTCCATTGGATCAAGATTTTCTTCGTTCTTCATTTGGTTTTTTAAATCAATACCAGCTGTGCTACTTTGACCATCATCCTTAACTCCAATTTCCGTTTTCTCTTTTTCTACACTAAATGTTCCTCCCTCTATCCACTCGCCATTTTCATCTTGATAGTAATATGTATATTCGCCAGTATCAGGAGAAAAATCATCTATTGTACATTTATACTGTTTGCCATCTTTTATTAATGTGCCCTCTTTAAACACGGCACTAATAACCGGTTCTGTATTTACAATCTCGCCATAAGTGTACGCAACCATTGAACCAAGCTCAGCAGTATATGTTTCTGTTTCTGAAATCTTTATTGATATAGAAAATTTATATCCATTGTTGTCATATGCCAAGCCATCCCCAACAACGCCAAGACCTTCTTGAGTGTTAATTCCTATATTTTTTTCTTCAAGAACTCTTTTAGGTATTTCTATGCTTAATGTTCCTAAAGAATTAGTAAACGCCAAACTATTATCATTATTAGCAAGTGAAATTTGATCAACCAATGCTGTTATGAATATGTCATTCCAATCTATTCCACCGTTATTTGTATCCGTTGCCAATGTTAAGCTTGAGAAACAAGGCAATATTACATTTAACATTATTGCTATCAACATTATAAAAAACATCATTTTATGTTCAAGTTTATTTTTAAACTTCATATTGCCTCACCTCTTTTCTAATTATTTGTACCATTTGAATCTTTTTTTGCCAAATCTTCAAAAGATACACCCCCTGTAGAACTTCTACGTGCAGCTTGTGCTCTCTTGTTTTCAACAAAATCATCACCAGACATTGAATTCATTCGTTTTCCATTGTACACAGCATTATTAAATGCTTCAGAAACTTTTGATCTTACACTTTGTCCCGGTCTTGAATCAGCAATTCTGCCACCTATATTTCTGCCAGCAGCTACTGTTTGATTAACAAGAAAAGAATTCTTAGTTCTTGTATATCCGGTTTCGCCTAAGCTATATCCAGTAACTGTATTTTTTGCAGTGCTTAATATAAAGTCTTCTTTCTTACCGCTACTTCCTATACCACCAGCTACAACTCCAAGTCCAGCACTAACTACGCTAGCACCTACGTCCAAAACTCCACTTGCAACGCCAGCAAGTGCTCCGCCAACATTTCCTACTATCTTTCCACTTTCTTTCTGTATTATCTGTCTCTTTTGTTCCATAGAGCTCTCTAAAGCAACCTTTTTATCTAATAATTCTCTTTGTTTCTTCTCTTCATCTGTAAGAGTCATCATTCCAGACTCAGCAATTCTAGAAGTATCATCCACATCACCATATCCAGCAACTGGCTCTATTCCAACTTTTAAATCATCTCTATTATAGTGCAACTCTGACAAGAATAAACTATCATCACTTAACTTTTCTTGAACATATTTTATAGATGTATTAATTATTGCAGCCCTATTTGGATCATTACTATCTATAAGTGATGTATCATTCAACACTTGTACTCTTAAGTTTGCCTCAAAATCATCCAAATTGTATTCCAATTTGCCCAATGTTTTATCAGCTTCTGCTATGTATGCCTTTACTTTCGCAATATCACTATCTATTTTATCTTTTTCTTGCGGTGTAAGTCCAACTGTTTTCCTTGCATTTAAGTTCTTTAATTCTTTGTTTAAATCAGCTTTTACTTGTCTAATATTATCTATATGTCCCAATGTTTGAGAAGCACTAAGTTGTTCTTTTCCTTCGCTTACCATATTTATTGCTACAACTGAAGCTGCCAATGTCATTAATTTTTCGCCTTTTGCAGTCTTGTCTTTCAATACATTATCAGAAACATATTTTTTTGCTCCTTCAAGCATTTGATCAGAATACTTAACATCAATTTTAGCCTTCTTTTGAGTAGATGCTGATGACTGTGAAGATGTGTGTCTACCACTAATTATTGTTGCACCCTCCATCATCATTGCTCTAACATTTTCCCTTGAAGCAGAATTAACAATATCTGGATTTAGCTTTACCTTTGAACCAATTGGTTGAAGTTTTGGCATTCCTGTTCCTAAAGACTGACTAATACCTTGGCTATTAGCAAATTGTTCAATTCTCTTCTTCTCATTCAAAGCACTAGCCATCACAGATGTTTCTTGCTTTTTATCAGCTACTTGTGAAATCGCACTTTTTACCTTTTTTATAACTTCGATTTTTGTATCAGTATCATTCACACTTACGAAAGTTACTGGTTTAAATGTCTCTCTTGAAGTTCTACCCACTGTGCTTGTTCCTGTGTCTTTTACACCAATTGCAATTCTCGTTGTTGCCTTTTCATTTGAACCACCACCAGGTCTTCCCTTCATAACTTGTACTGAAACAGGTTTTCCACCAATTGTAACTTTACCACCAGCTCTTTGATTACTTACCTTTTTAGTTCCTCCAGCTTTTCTAGCAAAAGGATTCTTAGTTCTTGCACCACTTGTACCTTCAAGCTTTGCTCTCATCTCAGCAGCATCTTCATGTCTACCAAGTTTTTCATACATATTAGCTTGGTCCATCATCATTTTTTGTCTCTTACCAGCTTTTGCGTTTGCTCCCTGCGTTGTATAAGTGGCTGGTGTAGAATAATCAGGTTGACTTGATGTTTTTACTCTTTCTACCGGCTTAGCACTTCCACCTCTTGCTGTATTTTTTCCATTTGATGCGCCATTAGTGCCAACATATCTTTGTTGTTTGCCATATCTTTTAATAGCAAAACTTCCTGCTCCAATTGCGACACTTCTTCTTACAGAACGTGCTGAAGTTCCACCCATACGATTCATTGTATCCACAATTTCATTGTATTTTGGAGTGCCAACTTTTCCCTGTGATTCAAGATGCTTCAATTGTTTTTGTAAGCTTCTCATCTTTTTAGCATCTTGTTTTGCGTATTTTTGGAACTTGCGCACATCACTACTTCCCTGTGCACGTGCAGAACCACTAGCTGAAACTCTTTCTCTGCTTTGAGCCATTTGTTCTTGTGCAGGAGTAAATGTACCGGCATATTTGTCACCATTTCTTCTAGCCTTCTGTCTAGCTGCTTCTCCTCCACCTTGTTTAACTCTTCTTCCTTGTGGCGTAACTCTTCTAGGTGGCTTTGAAAATTTAACATTAGACATAAGCTGTAATTGTTTTAACTGTTCTGGTGTTGCAACGCCACTTGCTATTGCACCTGCAATACCACCTACTTTATATGCATCTAATAAAATTTGAATATTTTGATTCAACTGAATATTTGTAATTTTTCCGCCAACAACAGCATTGGCTGCGGCTCTAATCTTCAACATCCCATCTAATTCTTTTGCAGCATCTTCACCATATTTAGCTGAAATATAGTTTGCCATATCTTGTAATTCTTCTTCTGAAGCAGAACCATTCATTCCATCCAATATATTATCTAACGCCATTAATTTTTCATCATCTGTAGCATTAGCATTAAATAAAACATCTGCACTTTCCCTTAATGAAAGTGGTGCTACATCTTCTTGATATCCTGCTGCTGCAAGTTGAGAATCAATAACATCACTTTGAGCATTGTCTGCTCTCACTTGTGATCTTTGGTACCTAATATTAGAAACATTATCTAATACATTTGCCGCTTTATCTCTTGCCTTCGCAAAATTACTACCAGAACTAAATCTCTTTGTAACGGAACTTCTTGCAGTATTAGCAAATTTCAAAGCAGCATTTGCTTGGATTACTGAAGTAGCAAGACCTTTAACAGTATCGCCACCGCCACCCTTTACATTGAATATATTTCTTAAGAATTCATCACCTTTAGCAATAAACTCTAGTATTAGTATTATAATTAACCAACAACGCTCTATTCTAACCGTAGAACCAATTTGTGTTATTAATGCCATACCTACAACATAAACAACTGCATGGAATGACTGTAAAAATACATTAAGTGCAAATTCCTTGTACCAATTATTAAACGCTTGTGACTTTCCATCACCAATCTTATCTATGGCATATGAAATAGATACTAAAGGAAATATTGCAATTAAAAACAATATAGTAAGTAATCGCTTAAAGTATATTATTATAAATCCTAATAACTGCTTTACCATTACAGCACAGCAAATAGCATGTACAAGCCATCCTCTACTCCATGCTATCTGGAACATCTTTGACATATAGTCTTGACCTTCTAGCAACTGATTTTCTACTGCCTTACTAGCCTCTTCAAGACCACCTAAGTTTTCATTTCCACCAGATATGCTTACATTATAGTTACTGCCGAGTGCCATTTCTTCATTCTTGTTCTTATATATGTAAGCGACAAAAGCATTGTTTACATCTATTGTATATCTTATTACATATGGGAATAAAAATAATATCATAATACCTTGTACTAAATATGTTAGCAATTCTTTATGCTTTGCACCTTGTCTTGCAGTACTACTTAATAAAATTCTAACACCCATATACGCAACAATTATCATATAAGCCACTATGGCTATCGATCTAAAGAAACTATAAACGTCTGTCAAAGAAGCTTTTAATCCATCGTCAAGAAGTGGGTTATTCACGATATTAGAATTTGAAAATATAGATAATGAAGTGTTTGGATATTGATTAAATATTATGGCTTCAATAGAAAAATTTTCGCTTCCAACTATCATTCTAATTAATGCAAGAGTTCCTTGTGCAACAACAAGAATGAAATAGCTTATGGCACGCTCTAATAAGTTGGCATCATCACCATCATCACCTTCGTCTACTACTTCTAGCTCATAATCAGAATCATCAATATCAGATTCATCTGAGTTATCTTGAGTATTTTGATTATCCTGATTTTCCTGGTTGTTTTGATTGTCTTGATTATCTTGTTCACCATTATTGTCTTGTTCTTCTTGATTACCTTGATTTGGTGAATCATCTGAATTGTCAGGAGCAGCTAATATAAAATCTGGCCATATAGGATATTCTTCACCGTTTACTTCTCCAACATTAAATTGAATTATTATTTCTCCATTTCTTTGCTTTACAGTGTCTACCGTTGCTGTATATTGACCATTTGGAGTTTTTAATGTAAATTCTGGTGAAATTTCTTTTCCATCAACCATTATTACACTATCCTGCTTCACCGTTGGATCTTTCATCTCTATTCCATTTGTTTTAGCTTTATCTGCAGGAAGTACAACAACTATTGCTCCATAGGCATCTATAACTTCTTGTGCTTCGCCATCTCTTCTTAAGTCGCTCTTTACAGCATTAAACATTTCTTTTTTTAGTTTTCTTGATGCATCTGAATCATCAGCGTATGAAACATTACTAATAGAAGGCAATATTCCATTTAACATTATTACTGCCAATATTAGCAATACCATTATTCTATTACTTGTTTTATTTTTAAAATTCATATTGCCTCCTCCTTTCTTTTTTTATTATTCATTAGGATTATTTATTTTATATGAATAACTATCATCTGTATTAACATTTGTCGTATTAGATGCTCTTCTTTGTGAAAGTCCATCAGAAAATGCTCCTGCTAATCTTTCGTGATCTGCAATTCTTTCTGGTGTTACACTTTCTCTCGATTGAGTAGCATTATTTTGTGTTGAAGGACTTGGATTTTGTACTGGTGCTGTTGAACTTTGAGCTGTTGTTCCACCATTTCCTTGCTCTGCGGCACTTGCCGCATTTCTTGCATTTTGAGCTGCTCTATTACTTGATGTATTACCGCCCATTTTTGGCTGTTTTTTTGTAGTACTTGTTGAACCACTTGAAGCTTTTCTTGTGCCTGCTATTGTTGTTGCTAAAGTAACGCCATTTTGGAAATCTGCCGCATTTCCACCACCAGCTATACCACTAGATATAACACCTGTAACAGCAGCAGCATTTCTGAATCTCATAACACCTTTTTTAGCATAAGTTTTTAATTTTCTTATTTTACGATTTCTTTCTCTCATACCAGCATGATGTTTACCATTTTCATCATCCCAGCCATTTAAACGTCTATCTCTTGAATTATATCTATTTTGAGCTCCAATTCTACCCGCAGCCATAGCATTGTTTAGTCTTCTTTGAGCATTTCTATCTTGTCTCTTTTGTTTTTTCTCTATTTGCTTTTCTTTATTTTCTGCCTTTTTGTCAATGTCTTTAGATGTATTTTCACCAACTTTTCTTGCATCATTTGCAGCTTTAGCTTTTGCTGTTACATCTTGTGATGTCGCCTTTAATGTAGCAATTGTTGAAGCCGCTTTAAATCCAATAATTGCTTTTATAATAGATTCCAATGGCGATAATGCCATTACTGCAAACACGAACAATAACCAGTTATCCGGATCATTCTCATAAATCGATAATCCGCCTTCAACAAGTGTTACATATAATAGTGCATGTGCAGTTTGAATAAATACATTAACTATGTATTCCGTCATCCAAGTTTTTAACGCTCTAGGTTTATCTATTCCCATTGCTTTTTCAACACCATACATCATAATTGTAAGAGGATATATAGCAATTAAAGCAGCAATTGTTATCAAACGTTTATAATATAAAAATAGCATTAATACCATTTGATAAATCAATAAGAACCAAATTAACAAGTATACGAATCTGAAAGTTTGTCCAGCTCTTTCTCTCATTATTCCCATTAAATCTAATCCTTTTTGTTCTATCTCTATAGCCTTTTCTAGTTCTGTTAATCTTTCACTTGTTTGATCATATCTTTCTTTTGCTTCCAAATGAGATACTGCAGCATCTGTAATATCAGTAGCTGGAAGATCAGGTATAGAACCCAAAGGAAAGCCGAGTGGTGGTCTAATTACGCCAAGATCTGGTAGACCTGATGAAGAATCTTTGCCATTACCTAATATTTCTGAATTGTAATATATTTGTATATCACTTGGACTACAACCATTACTATTAATATAACTTTCTATTTGTCGTATAGCTATATCTGGGTTTCCACTAATTGGCATTTTTAAAGTAGTTCCTTTTCTTCCAATTCTTAGCATACTGTCATTTCTCACCATTTCCCATATCTCATCATCAGAAAGTCTTCTAAAAGGACCACCAGAAGCTATTCTTTCTTCCATAGCATCTTTATATTTTTGAAATAATTTTTCTCCTGCAATTGAGTTGCTAAAATTGTCCTGTGCTGTTTGCAATGCAGTTTTATAATTTGATAATTCTTCTTGCAAATTATTATATTCTTCTTGAGCTTCTGCAGCGACAGTTTCTCTAACCTTATTCAATTTGTCTAGCATTGAAGTTTCCGAGTCTTCACCCTCTTGATATTTATCTAAAAAATCAAGATTATAAACAGATGCCATAGAATACTTACTTTGTTTTCTTATAGCCGACACAAGCGCATCATTAATCTGTATAGTATATTTCATGATGTAAGGTCCAAAGAACATAAATGCAACTGCCACAACCCAACCAGAAAGTAATCCTGTTAATTTTTTTTGATTTGGTGTTCCAGCAAAAAGCATTGCTCTTATGCCTAAAACAGGTAATGTTATTATTAATATAACTTGAGCGAACCTAGAAAATGTTTTAAACCAGAAGTTTATTATATTTTGCATTGTTGAAGTGTACATTCCAGAACTAGAAGATGTACCAAAAAAGTCTATTATTGTTGGCTTGTATTGATTAAATATAAGTACATCTATACTTAACCATCCACCTTTTAATTTTCGTATAAAACCTAGAAATGCATCACCAAGGCTAATTCCAACTTTGGTAATAAGCTTTTCTATTGCATTTGTTTCATTATCATCCAAAACCTCTGAACTTACTCCATAAAATGCATACGTTATAGTTGGTGTTTCCCTACCATAAAAGATATTTGAACCATTATCCAAGCGAGGATTTATTCTTCTTAAATTTTGCTTACTAGATCTTTTCATCAACTCTGTAACACTGTGATTTTCAGACACAAACACATACTTTTTCGTATTGACACCAAGTGCAATGTCATCATATGCATTTCCTAAGATAACTGTTTTTATCTTATCCTTTCCCCAGCTCTTACCATAATTTTGAATTTCCTTTATTGTATATACTGGATAAACATGAAGTTGTCCATCAATTACAGCATTATCATCAAGTATCGCACCGGATTGTAAATAATTTATTCCAGTCTTTCTATCTCCTGGTGATACATAATAGCAGTCTCCTTCAGAACCAGTACTTGATCTAGCACTATCCAAAGTAAATATTACTCTTTTTTTCTCTTGATCAAGAGCAACTTTATACAAACCTATCCAATTACCGCCATCATTACTCATCTTGTAGTAGAATGGTAATTTAAAATTACTATAATTCACTATTGTTTCATAGTCACTAATATTTATTACTATCGGATTTTCTTTTGTTCCTATATCACTAGTACCTTCATCTAATGTGTATTCTTTCGCATAAGAAACTGATGATATTCCAAATAAAATCATCAGAATCATTGATATTTTAAAAACATTAATTAATTTCTTCTTCATATCATCAACTCCTTTCGTATTCAAGCTTATAGATGATGCGTGTCTAAATATTCCTCAAAAGAAAGTTTTGCTCTAGATGAACCATGTTTTGCAGCTTCTTTAGCATACACGGCAAGTGCTTCACGCATGATTTCTTGTTTCTTCGTTCCGTACTTTTCAATCACTTCTTCATCAGAAATTTCTTCTCCTTCACTAGCTCTTGCATAAGCTTCTGCTCGTGCCATTGCAGCTTCCTCTGCTGTTAAATCAGCATATTGACTTACATACTCATCCATAGCACCATTTTGTACACTAGCAGCCACTCTGTTTCCACTAATTCTATCATCTATCTTATTAGCAAATGTACTTAGAGGAGTCATTGCAGCTTGACCTACGATACTTCCTTTCGTACCATCCTCCATAGCACCGCCAATGCCTTTTCCTGTTGCAAGCCCATACGTAGCCCCCATAACACCACCAACGACTTTTCCTATTCCAGTTGCACTTTTACTAAATATTCCTGCGGTTTTCTTACGACTAAATATTTCTTTCGCAATCTTATCTCTAGCAGCCTGTGATGCACTTACACCCTGAGTTGATGATGATGATGTGGTTGAAGCTGTCGTAGTTGTAGTATTTGTATCACTCGTACTGCCACTCGTACTACCACTTGCACCGCCTCCAGCATTTACAGCAGCCCTTGCATTTTGTGCTGCAAGATTATCTCCACTATTAGTGCTCATTCTTTCATCAATATCCTTTTCAGCCTGTGTATCGTCTTCAGACATATGATTTCCACCAGCTTTTTTACCCCCAAACATTTTAGCAGTTTGAGATGCTACACCCATTACAGCAATACCAGTAGTAGCTAGGTCACCCATAGTTTTTGCAGATGATTTAACATTAAAGATATTACGCAATATTTTCTCACCTTCAAATAAGAACAAAACGCTTAAAATCATAAACAACCAGTTAGCTCCATTGCTCTCCATAAATGTGTTAACGCTAACATTTACTATCAAATAGTATACAGCCGCATGAAACATTTGCACAATTACATTTACAGTATATTCCTTAAACCATATTCCAAAAGATTGTGCTTTTTTATCTCCCAATTTATCAATTGCATAAGACATTACAACAAGTGGGAATATAGTTATCAAGAAAGCTATCATAAACGCTCTCTTGTAATATGCAAACAACAACACATATGTTTGACCAATAAGTATAAAGTACACAACTGTAAGAATAATTTTATTTAACTTTTGACTTAATACTCTTGTTTTCATCATTGAATCTTTAATTTTACTTAAGTCTATCTCATTTGTCTTTTCATTATAATGGTCTTTTCCTATCATTAAATATACAAACTCATCTTTCCCAAAAGTTGCGTATGCATCATACTCATTACCACTAAGAAAATTTGAATCTACACTATCGTTGATTGATGAATTTCCAGATGCTGCGATTCTTTTTTCCATTATAGCAACAACCGCATTGTTTAATTCAACTAAATATTTCATCACATACGGAAATAAAAATAATATTGCAACACCAACTAACCAAGAAGTAAGAGCTTCTTTGTATTGTGCCTTCTTTTGAGCAGTACTGTTAAGCATTATTGTCACACCAATGCCAACCAAAACAATCATATAAACAACAATTGCTATTTTTCTAAAGATATTGTACCAGTAACTTACTACACTTCCCATTATGTTCTTAAGACTGCCTTCTGTACCAGCTTCCCAAAAATTAACGTCCACCTTAGCAACTTTATTGAAGATTAGCCTATCTATTGTAACTGGCTCACCAACAGCTCTAGAAACAACATAAAGTAAACCGTCACCAAGAGGAAGCAAAATTTCATTTAATATCTCCTCAACAAGTTTTGCAATTTCATTTACTGCATCAGTTACAAAGCCCCAAATTCTAGCAAATACACCTTCTTCTTTTTGTGTTAATGTCTTTTCTTCTATCTTAATATTGTTTAACGATATAGTTTCACCATTATCCAAGACAATTTGCGCATTTCTAAGATCCTGACTATTTATTCCTTCCGGTAATCTTATATACATTTGTCCTTCACTATTTACCGAGATATTTATATTTCGAACATTCTTATTAGGAATTTTTAACTTTCCTGAAAACTCAACTTTATTTCCGCCATCCATATAATAGTAACTAGCACTATTAGAATCATATGACAAACCTTCAAAAATAAGTATACCCTGTTCCGAACGCATTGTAGCTTGATTATTTTCTTCTACTTTTGTTGTTGTTAAAATACCACTTATAGTTAGCCCTGCAAAAGAAACACTAGAAAAGCAAATGAGCATAACTAATATAAAACAACATATGAAATTTATCTTATTTTTTTTCATTTGCTTTCCCCCTTTCTTAACAAAAAAACTTAGTGTTTTTTAGCAAAACCTCTAACTTTGTCGAATCCTTTCTTAATTCCGCCCCTAAATCCTTTACCAACTTCATCAACAGGTTTTACTGATTCGGTTCCTGCTGCATTAATAATATCTCTTATAATCTTTTCACCAGTGAAAACAAAGTTTGTAGCAACTATGAAGATAATCCAATTTATTCTAGACAATCCTCCAGAAGCCAAAGTTGATTTTATTTGTTCTATTATTACACCTGCAACAATTCCATAAACAACTGCGTGTATACTTTGTAAGAATACATTTACAAAGAACTCCTTGCACCAAGAAGAAAGAGCAGATTGCCTTCCTGTTGTTATTGTTCCTACTATATACTCAACCAATGTTATAGGGAAAATCATAATTAAAAATGCTATCATTAAATATCTCTTGTAATATATGAAAATAAATATGACTAATTGTACAATCATAACAAACCAAAGTATTACAAACAACATTCTTCCTGTAACACCAGCCATTGCACGCATAATTCTCATTAAATCCGTTTTTCTTGTATAGTTTTCCACACTGTTTAAATAAGCTGCTGTTGCTTCCTCACTACCCAAAGTCAAAAGGTATGATGTTTTTGTAACATACTCTGGGCTACGTTCTTCAATTTCATCTTGAGTTAAATCTGATACTCCGCTTCCAAAGTTGTTACCACTACCTATAGATGCTGAGTTCTCTCCAGCCATCATTCTTAGCAAAGCTTCATTTATATCAAATGAGTACCTCATAACGTAAGGAAATAAATAGAAAATTGCAATACCTAACGTCCATTTTATAAGCATATCTTGGGCACTAGCACGTCTACCAGCACCACCAAGCATAATCATTACACCAACCGCAACTAAAGCTACAAGATATACCACTATAACAATCTTTCCAAGGAACGAATACCATGAATTAACCACATCTTTTATAAACTTCGAAGCTGTTGATTTTGTCGGATTTACAGACTTATCAAAAAAGTTTGCATTTAGAGACTTTACTTTGTTATAAATTATTTTATCGATTGTAACTTCTTCTTTTAGTAGAAAGTTGATATATTCCATGAAGTGATCGCCAACAGACAAACATAACTCACTTACAGTCATCTCAAGTGCTCCAGCCTGTTGATTTTTTAAACTTTCTTTTAACTCCTCGGTAGTAGTCCTCTTGTCTTCTGTTTTTTGAGTAAAATATTTAGTCATATCATCAGGAATCGTATATAATGCTTCCTGATTTTCTTGTCCACCTACATCACTATTGGCGTACAATACTGAAAAAGAAAAAAGTGTAACAAATATTGATATAAAGATAAATATTTTTAAAAATATCTTATTTTTAATCATCTCTGCAACACTCCTTTCTTTCTTATTATTGATATTTATCTTCTGTAGAGCACAATTAAATGTGCTCTACAGAATTTATTTTTAGTGCTTAGTTAGTATTTTCTATATTTTTTTAAACAACTATATTAAGTCGCTATTAATTGTTATTTTGTTGTTCAACCATCTTATTAACGTTTGTTTCAATGAATGCAAATTCTCTTTGTGTTGGTCTAATCTCCAAGATTGCTGTTTCATTTCCAACCTTAAGTAATCCTTCACCTCTAGTTGCAGTAAGCAAATATGAAGCTTCACCTTCAGACAACTTAAATACTTCTTTTATATAATCGATTTCTGATTTATCTTGTGCTAGAAACAACTTTGTATCAGAAGATGTAAGAACAGCCTGTGCCTCTTTATTTTCATAGAAGTCTTGGAACTTCTGTGAAATAACTGCTAGTGAAACATTTCTTTTTCTGGCACGTCTTGCCATAGTATTCAAGAAGTCTACTGCTTCTGGATATGGAAGAAGCATCCATGCCTCATCAACAAGTACTCTTTTTCTCTTTGCTTTTGATTTATCTTCACTATTCTTTTTAACGTATTTTTCCCAAATCCAAGAAAGCAAAATTTGTTGTGCTAGTGGTCTAGCAAATCTTTCTTCAAGTTGTGAAATATCAAGATTTATAAATGGTGCTCCATCCAAAAGTTCGAATGTTGATTGACCATCAAAATATGCCATCTGGCCATCAAATTCACGAACATATTGTCTCATAACCTTTATCAAATAACTGAAGTGGAATTGGTAGTCAATGTTATCATTTTCTTCAGCTTTTCTAAGTAATCTTCTGTACCAAGTACCAATTGTAGGTAACTCTTTCTTCTTTCTTGTAAGTCTTGTTCCAAGTTCAAGAACATCATCTGAATATAAGCTATTAGGATTGTTGTTAATACCATATGCTTGATATTCTTCACCAACTGTCTCAGCAATAATCTGTTTTGTTATTTCATTTACTTCTTCTGATCTTGTACTACCTCTTGCCATTGTAACCAATACGTTAGTTACGTCCTCAACCTTATTTTCAATGTTTAAAACAGTTCTTTCTTTTCCTGTTATCTCATCTTTTACGATTTCAGGTTCAACGTCAAATATATTTATTATTGTTTGTGAACTTGGGCTTATTACAACATTAATTCCTCCCAAGCTCTCTGCAACAACGCCATACTCACCCTCGGCATCAAGCGCCAAACTTTCAATTCCCATAAGAACTGAAGAACGGGATGTGATTGTCTTAATCGTAACACCTTTACCAGCACCAGACTTACCAAATATAACCATGTTATAATTAGTTAGTGATGGATGGAAGTTATCATACAATATTGGTAGTCCTGTTTGCTTATCAAATCCTAGTGGTATTCCTGTTGAATGACCAATTTCAGATGATACAAATGGGAAAACAGTTCCCATTGAACTTCTATCAAATGTATGTTTTTTTGTTATGTAATTTCTATTAAATGGTAGGTTTGATTTAAATGCTTCTTCTTGCACTGCCCAAGCTGTTTTAATATTAACAAGTCCTTTAGACATCTCCATAGAAAGAAGCTCTGAAAGTTTATCTAATTCTGCCAAATCATATGAGAAAATTGTACAAACAATTGATGACTCAAACAATTTATTAAAACCAGCTGCTATTTCATCTCTTATACGTTCTGCTTCAATACGTTTATCTTCTATAAGTCTTTCTCTGTTTATATCGCCACGTTTTTGTGCAACAATTCTTTCAGATTCAAGTGAAACAATTATCTTATTCAAACTGTTTTGAGATGTAGCTTCACTTACTGGAGATATGAAAACTGATGTATTAATATCTCCAAAATTATACATTCCTCTTAAAAAATATGGAAAGCTTGCCATTCTAGGAAGTCCAGATACATAATGGCTTCTAGCATATCTAGTCAAACTAGACATTATTGCAATGTGGTTCAAATTCGAAGCATCAATACCAGAAGGTGCTATCAAATCTTTAACTGTCCTTTTGTTATCAACCAAAAAACTTTCTGCTTCTCTCTGTTTTGCAATTAATTCTGCACTTGTATCCACATTTGCAGGAGTTTCTTTACTTTTTTTCTTACCAAACATTTTATCTCCTCCTCATTCGTAACTTAAAAACTGAGTTCATAGTTTCGAAATCACTTATTTAAGATCATTCTCTTCTTGATTACCAGCAACTGGTGTTTGTGGATCTACAGATATATGCTTATCCTCTCCTTCTTCACCCTTTAGCTCAATCTTTGAAGAATTCATCATTTGCTCTGCTTCTTCTGGATCAATTACTGGTACTTTCATTTGTGAATTCAAATCAGTAAGTGCAATATCAACCACAGCAGGATCGAATTGATCACTATTGTCTAATATAAGTTGCATAGCCTGTGCTTTTGCGTTATCATTCATTTCTTCTTCATAAGTTAAGTCATTTGCACCTCTTAACTTATCAACAGCTTTCTTAAGAGCACTTTCTGCTTCTGTAACAGCTTGCTCCTTAATCTTGTTATCAAGAGCAATTTGTTTCTTTTCAAGAACATCTTGCGCTGTAGAATATAATCTATAGAATCCATTGTCGATAGCCTTTTTAATATTAAATACATCAGCATCATCTTTGTTATATGCAATGTAAAGCATCTCAGCTAATTCATCAGATTTCATAATGCTACTTTCAACGCCACATGGCATAAGTGCACCAGAAATACTTCTACATCTTGTGTATAATTCAGAATAAGCTAAATCATGAGCTTCTTCTTTTGTGAAGTTTGTTGCCATACCCAATTCAGAAGTATAGTAAGAAACAACAACATAATATTTTCTTTGAAGTATACTCTTATTCAAACTCATTTTTTCTACATAACTTACTATGTCCGCACCATACTCAAGCAATGTTCTTTTCTTTCTAACTTCAAAATCTATAGCTTCTTTTTCTTTTAAAGTAAGTTTGCTAGATTTCTTTAAGTTATATGCTTCTAACTCTGTTTTTGAATACTCCTCTTTTAAAGAGTCAAGTCTTTGCTTATAAAGATTAATTCCTTCTTCAAGATTTAACGATCTTGATTGGACATATAATTGAATTGGATATTTTAAAGTATTCAAGAAATTACTAAATCCCTCTTCAACAGCAAGCATTTCATTTTCTGACATAAGGTCATAGTTTATACCTTGACATTTTAACACCATGACATACTTGTTACCATTTTCTTGAACAATCATATCATCTTCAATCTTATCAAACTCCATAAACTTCAATACATCAGCTTTATTAAAATTTGCACTAGCCGTTCCTTTTGATTGTTCTTTTTTACTGTTATCTTCTAGTCTAGTACTATTTCCCTTAGACATAAATAAAATTAAGAAAACTATACCTCCAAGGGCAACACCAACAACTGCAGTAATGACAGTGATCAGCATATCTAGTTCACTACCTGGCATATCTTTCATCCTCCTTTAATCATTTGTTATAAAATAATATATCTGCATTTATTTTTCTAATCAAAATTTTTCTTTAATTCTTTCTTCAATTGAACTAACAACACTATCTTCATTTTTATTTACATCAGCATTATAAGAAGTTTGATCATACAAATATATCTTTTTGTTTTTTCTAAAAGCAATATATTTAGCGATTATTTCTCTAATGTATTCTCCGCCCGTTTTCTTAAATAGCGAAAAAGCATTTGACTCAGGCACTTTTACCTGTCCTATAACAAAGCCAATCAAAGCACAGATACCAAGTAAAACCCATCCAACTAAATTTGCTCCAAAAGCACTCGCAAAAGTGTATAAAAAAGTACCTACACCTATTCCAATCAAAGTTCCAACAAATCCTTTTGGGGTAAAAATTAACAAAATACGTGCATCACCATCAATTTCTCTAGGTATTAAATGTGTTCCCATAACTACACCTCCACTCTTAATGATATTTACATACTCTCACTAATGATTATAGCATAGCCACTAGAATAAAAGTAGGAAAAAGTAACTTTTTTTATTTTTTAACAAAAAATTAATATTGTTGTAATATTTTTGTAACCTAAAATTGCTCTTTATAAACGCAAATTTACAAAACAATACACCAGTTTATTAAACTAGTGTATTTTAAAATTCATCATATGCATATCTATATACTTTCGTATTTTAAAACTTTATATCTTTAAATACGTTCTTCCGTGGCACATCAAAATTAGTTTAATCCACTTATTATATCATTTGCCATATCTTCTATTCCACTTCCACCGCCAGCTATTGAAGCAACTGTATTAGCTACAAGTGAAGCACCAGCAATAAGGAAAGCACCTATCAAGTAATTTACCAATCCTTGTTTCAAATTTGCTTTATCATTTGCTGCAGATAACATATACTTTATAGCAACATATGCAAGCATACCCAAAGCAACAGCATAACCAACATATGCCACAAAATTTACAATATTTTTAGCTGTAGATTGTATTGCACCTGTTGCACCAGCAAAAACAACATTTTGAAGCATAGAAATAATACATAGAACTGTCAAATAATTTTTCATGAATTTTTTCATAATATCAACCTCCCAAATAAGGTATTCCAATTTTAGTATTCTAAAACGTCTTTGTTTTGGAACTCTCCACCAATCAAATTAATAAAGAAACGGCCTATCGTTGCAGCACCAAAGCAAACAATAGTACCAATAATCCAAGGAACTAATGCCATCTTTGCATTACTCTTTTCATTAGCGCTAGAAAGTGTGTACATGATACCTATTTGTATACATTTTCCAATACACACTGCTGCACCAACAATTAAAATAACTTGTGTAACTTCACCTAAAACGCTTGAAACTTCTGCATCCACAGCACCGCCACTAGCAAATACTTTAACTCCAAAATTCAAGAAGAACATTGTATAATACATTAAATTAACCCAAATTTTCTTTTTATTCATACAGTTCACCCCCATACAAGCACAATGATACCTTTTATATAATTATAATACCAATTTCGCCCTTTTTCAACAAGATTTTATTCAAGATTAGCTGTTTCAATTAATCAGAGCTTTTCATTCTTTAAACCAGTGAGGGTGTTTGATCAAAACGACGAAAATCTCTCACATAAATTAAAGTTTTATAGAAAAATAACGCATGAGAGGTTGCAAAATCTTTTACTTTCCCACTATATAACAAAACAAAAACTCGCAAGAACAAAATCTCGCGAGTTTTCCTAAAGCTTTATTTTTATTAACCAACAACATCATCACCAACTGTTTGGAAGAACCCAACAACTGTTGCAGCTGTAGCTACTAAAACAGCACCAATAACATAGTTAATAGAACCTTTCTTTAGATCTGCTTTTTCATTAGCTGATGACATCATATATTTGATACCAATAAATAAAAGCATACCAACAGCTATAACATAACCAAACCATTGAATATAGCCTAATACTTTATTTCCCATATTAGAAAAAGCATTATTTCCAGGTGCAGCTATATCTACACCACCAGCGGCAAATACTACAGAACCAATTGTTAAAAGTATAGATACTGTTAATAAAACACTAGCAATTTTTTTCATTGTTTTCATAATAATCCCCCTCTCTTAAAGAACTTTTAGATTTCATCCTCATAATTCCATTATAAATAAAAATATAAATAATGCAACAACTTTTTTTGGACAATCTATTATTACATTCTACTATCATGTTACAACATTTTTCTTTAAAAGTCAACGCTGTAGTATATTTTTCTATTATGGAGCGGGTAAAGGGAATCGAACCCTCGCCTTGGGGTCGGAAGCACCACATTCTACCACTAAACTATACCCGCATAAGAAAATTGAAGATTTTTGATTTTCATTCTTTCGACTGAAACAGAGAAAATCTCTTGCATAAATTATTTTTATATGACATGAAAGAAAGGTAACGCATAAATGTTTGCAGATTTTACTACCTTCCCCTGCAAGAAAGATGAAAATTTTCGATTTTCATTCTTTCGTCCCTCGAGAGTTTTCGACCGAAAGGAAGAAAATCT
>ENA-ORSL01001279-ORSL01001279.1-human-gut-metagenome-genome-assembly--contig:-NODE-1279-length-21808-cov-8.307958_pt1 | contig 21808 bp, 18 predicted proteins | sample MGYA00242190_ERZ509157 | MGnify/ENA primary metagenome ERZ509157 (study PRJEB26280, sample SAMEA2338664) | human gut metagenome | biome: human gut; feature: human-associated habitat; material: faeces...
GCTCCCCCGCTGCTCTCTTATCCGCGCCCTGCTGCACATGTTCTTTGACAGACTGCACACCCCCTGCGGGGAACCGCAGGGGGTGTGCACATCGCTATATTCAGCTTACTCCTTGACGGTGCCGTCGGGATTGAACAGCGGCAGCGGGGCAAGGCAGATGATATCGTGTCTGGCCTGCGCGTCGCCCTCGGCGAGCACGGCCATGCGGCCCGCGATGATGCCGCCCGCACGGGTGACAAGCTCCTCCATCGCGTGCAGCGACTCGCCCGTGGAAATAACGTCGTCAACGATGAGCATGCGCTTGCCGCGGATAAGCTCCGCGTCCGCAGTGTCGATGACGAGCTTCTGGATGCTCATGGTGGTGATGGACTTGACCTCCACCTCAAACACGCCGGACATATACGCCTTCGCGCCCTTGCGCGCAAGGAAGTACTTCTCCGCGCCGCTCTGCCGCGCCATTTCGTACAGCAGGGGGATCGCCTTCGCCTCGGGGGCGATGATGTAGTCATATTCCGGAGCGCGCTTGAGCAGCTCCGCCGCACAGTGGACAGTCAGCTCGACGTCGCCGAACATAACAAATGCGCCGATGTAGAGGTCGTCAGTGACCTTGCAGAGCGGTAAATCACGTTTTAAGCCGGCAATGTCCATCTCGTAAGTCATTTTTATATTCCTCCTGAAAGAGCAAACTTTTTTACTCATACATTTTACAGGAAATTTTGCAAAAATCAAGTGCTATTTGCGTTTTATCGGGGATCTCGCGGAATTTTTCCCTCAGCCCTCCATGAGCTTCAGCAGCTCCGCCTGATCGAAGCTGCCCGTGGGCGCCATTCTGCCCTCGCGCTGCAGCTCAAGTATCTCGTCCGCCCGCGCGAGCATCGCCCCGCAGGTCTCGCCCTCCTGAAGCGTCAGCTCGTCGAGCGCGACGTCCCGCTCGAACAGCCACACGTCCTCGAACCGCCCCGTGACTTTATGCGACGCGACGCGCCGTCCGCGCATCGGGTCGAGCCGCAACCCCGTCTCCTCGCGCACCTCGCGCAGGGCGGCGGTCAGACTGTCATCCCCGGCGAGCGCCGAGCCGCCGGTGCACTCCCACATGTTCGGGTAGCCCTTGTTCGGCGAGCGCTTTGTGAGCAGATAGCGCCCGTCGCCGCCGCGTATCCACGCGTACACGACGAGGTGGAACTCGCCCTCGCCCATCGGCTCCGCGCGGCGATGCAGCCGTCCGGTCGGGCAGCGGTCGGCGTCGTACACGTCCCACAGCTCATCGCCGCCGCACTGCCGGTTCAGCCAGCTCTGCACCCGCGCGAATAGCAGCGGCTGTATCGCAGGGTAGGTCAGGCGCTCCGCCTCGGGCAGCAGCTCGAACAGCCGCCGCTCCGCGATCTCCGACTCCGGCAGTTCGCCGAGCATGTCAATCTCCGCAAAGTACAGCATCCCGTAGTCCGTCCGCCCATCCGCGGTCACGCTGTACACGCACACGCGGCTGAGCGTGAAAAGCTCCGCGCCCGTCTCCTCGTACAGCTCGCGCCGCGCGGCGGCGTCGATATCCTCGCCCGGCTCCCTGTGCCCGCCGGGCAGCTCCCAAGTATCGCGCTCGCGGTGGCGGCTGAGCACCCATTGCCCGCCGCAGCGCGCGGCGACCACCGCGTAGCGCAGCTCCGCCGCCGTGTCCGCCGCGTAAAATTGTACGTTTATATCCATGGATCAACTCTCCGATTCAATATTATACCAATTGCGATATAGGTATAATACTAATATTCTCCGCAAAAATCAAGTCGCTCTTTATTTTTCGTCGGAACTGGGGTATAATCCATTTGTAAACCATATAAGGAGGGTTAAGTATGAAACAGTATTTTGAAATAGTGGACGTCATGGCGCGCGAGATCCTTGACTCCCGCGGCAATCCGACCGTCGAGGTCGAGGTCACTCTGGACGACGGCACCGTCGGCCGCGCGGCCGTGCCTTCCGGCGCGTCTACCGGCATGTACGAAGCCTGCGAGCTGCGCGACGGCGACAAGAGCCGTTACAACGGCAAGGGCGTTCTGCTCGCGGTCGAGAACGTCAACCATGAGCTGGCCGAAGCGCTGGTCGGCATGAACGTGCTGGATCAGCCCTCTATTGACAAGATGCTCATAGATATCGACGGCACCCCGAACAAGACCCGTCTCGGCGCGAACGCCATCCTCGGCGTGTCCCTCGCCTGCGCGAAGGCAGCCGCCGCCGCAACCGGCGTCAGCCTGTATAACTATATCGGCGGCGTCAACGCCAAGACTCTGCCCGTGCCGATGATGAACGTGCTCAACGGCGGCCAGCACGCCGCCGGCTCGAACGTGGACATTCAGGAGTTTATGATAATGCCTGTCGGCGCGGAGAGCTTCCATGAGGCGCTGCGCATGTGCGCCGAGGTGTTCCACGCGCTCAAGAAGGTAGTTCCGGCGTCCGGCGTGGGCGACGAGGGCGGCTATGCGCCGAATCTCGACAGCGACGAGGACGCGCTGAAGGCGCTTGTCACGGCGATTGAGAAGGCGGGCTACAAGCCCGGCGACGACTTCCGCATCGCGATAGACGGCGCGGTGTCCGACTGGTACAGCGAGGAGGACAAGTGCTATCATCTGCCGAAGCGCGGCATCGTGATGACCAGCGAGCAGATGGTCGACATGTGGGAGAGCTTCGTTGACAAGTACCCGATCGTCTCCATTGAGGACGGCATGGGCGAGAACGACTGGGAGGGCTGGCAGCTGATGACCCGCCGCCTCGGCCACCGCATCCAGATTGTCGGCGACGACCTGTTCGTGACGAATGTGGAGCGCATCAGGAAGGGCATCAAGCTCGGCGCGGCGAATGCCGTGCTGATAAAGCTCAACCAGATCGGCACCCTGACCGAGACGCTCGACGCGATACAGACCGCGCACCGCGCCGGCTGGACGGCCGTCGTCTCCCACCGCTCCGGCGAGACGGAGGACACGACCATCGCCGACATCTCCGTCGCCGTCAACGCGGGGCAGATCAAGACCGGCGCGCCCTCGCGCACCGATCGCGTGGCGAAGTACAATCAGCTGCTGCGCATCGAGGAGGAGCTGTTCGACTCCGCCGAATACCTCGGCAAGGACGCGTTTTTCTCGATAAAGTAAATGAGTGAACCCACGGGAAGCCGCAAAGCTTCCCGTGGGTTTTTTGTTGGGGTGTCTCTGTGCCGTCCCTTTTCGTACTTTTAATTTAAGGAAACGGATTCCCACGACCCGCCTGAGGTGTAAGTTCGCATTAGCCAAATCAAAGATTTGGATGCTCACTTAAGTTTGCGAACTGGTTTCGGAATGACAGGTTGTTTTAATCTGGTGCTCCGATTTGTTATGCGGAACAGGACATGAGACGACGGACAGCACAGAGACCGTCCCCTACAGGGTGATTTTGTAGTGCGTTCTTTCCTCTCTGCTCCAGTCTCAACTCCGGCGACCCCTCAGTCGCTGCGCAACCACCGCCCATAACAGGGCGCGCCAAGGGTGTGACATCATCCCATGCCACGCCAAGATTTCATCTTACATTTAACAGATTTGTAACGCAATGCGCGGCGGTATAGACTATAATATCAATTTGTAAAAAAGAATGGTCGTAGATTTTTTCAAGGAGCTGCATTGCATGAAACTCAAAAAAATTACTGCTTTGGCGCTGATTCTGGCAGCTGTCGTTTCGCTGTGCGCCTGCGGTGCGACCGCGGCCGCGCCCGCCGCGGCAACTGAATGCACCTGCGGCGGAGACGCTTCCGTATGTACCTGCTGCGGCAACTGCTGCGCGTCGGACTCCCAGCCCGCGCAGACCGCATCCACCCCAGCGGAGGACGCAGACTTCGACTCACGGCTCGCAGGCTCATGGACTCTTGTGGCCGAGGAGATACACGGCGCGCTGGGCGAGATAAAGAACAGCTCCGTCCCGGACGGCAGCAATATGTACATAAGCCTTGACGGCGGCGTGAGCGGCGAGATATTCGACGCGGTCACGCGGGCGCTGAAGGTCAGCTTCGGCACGAACACCGTCTTTGAACCCCTCGGCACGATCACGTCGGACAACGGCAGGCTGGACATCACCGGCCTTCTGCCCGATAACTCCGGCATCACCATAAACAAGGCCACGTACGCCTTCTCCGACATCACGAAAGGCTCCTACAAGTCCTGCACGCACAACGCCGCCTTCGCGGAGGACACCGACAACCGCATGAAGCTCAACATCTCCTGCACAGTTGACGGCATGATCGTTCACGGCGACATCGACGTCGCGCTCACCTTTGAGCGCATCTACCCCGTCTGGTCGTACAGCAGCGACGGCAGCAAGGGCAAGTATCTGCTCATGGACGCGCTGGAGGGCAAGTGGCAGGACAATTATGAGAATGTCTGGGACTTCGCGCTGGACGTGAAAAGCTCCGAGGCGTCCACCGTGTTGAGCTTCAGCGTCACGGACAAGGACGGTACGGTCAAGACCGGCGTTGATTTTCTCGCGGTTGAGAGCGACGACGGGCTGGGCGTTGACCTGACATTCGCCTTTGACAGCTCGCGCATAAACGGGCGGCTGCAGTATTTTGACGGCAGCACCCTGACGCTCACGACCGACATGGGCGAGACTCTGACGCTCAAACGCGTGAGCTGAGAACAGAATAGGATAAAATGAACCACCCCCGGAAGCGCTCGAACAGAGCGTCTCCGGGGGTGGTTTTTGCGTGGGATGGGGAGGCGGGGACGGCACAGAGGCCGTCCCCTACGGTTATGTTTGTGGTGCAGCGCGCCCTTGGCGCCCCTTTTAGGGGAGCTGTCGGCGTTAGCCGACTGAGGGGTCGCCAGTCTTTATAAATTGCCAGTAGGGAAAAGGAAGCTCAATATAAAGAAAACCTCCGTCATTCTCCCTAAAGGGACTAGGCGGCAGAGCCGCCGTCGCGAGAGGGCGAAGCCCGACGTGGGAATCCGTTCTCCTTACGCCGCACTAAGACTTTGCACAGTCCCAAGGGGATGCGGATTGCCACGTCGCTACGCTCCTCGCAATGACAGGTTATTTTAGTCTTCCGCGTCGTTTTAGACACGCACAACAGGTCTTTGAACAGGGCGCTCATGTAATTACTGCGGCCATATAAAATACGGTCATCGTAAGAGAGCTTTCCACTTGATAAAGTCCGCTCAATAGTTTATACTAATTTTAGCCAGTACGACACCATTACACAGGAGCGGGTGATTATTATAGATTTATTTATTAAAATTGGGATATTATTCATCTCGGTTATACTTATCGTTTATTCCTGCACCCGGCTGTACCGTTGGAGAAAATCAGCTTTTTCTTCTACAAATGCTTATTTGAAAAATCAAAGATATTATTCTATTGGTGAAAAGGCTTGTATTCAAGCGCCCGACGAGCAGGGTCTCGAGTATAGGTGCAGCGGCAAGGATTTGAATGCTCACGTTTATTATGAATATCACTATACAGTTGACGGCAGGCATTATTGTAAATCATATTTCAATGAGGCAGATGATGATGGGCTGCCTAGCAAAATCAAAATGCACTATAACAAGAGAAAACCACAGCTTGCTTTTCGTGACGGAGCAGTAAGGGAAAACTCTGTTGTGTCTCTTTTATTGATTACTTTGGGCGTAATTTTGCTGTTTGGTTCGATTGCTTCATTAATTTAAGCTCGTATTCTTCGGCATGCTATAGCCGCGCCTATCAAAAAATCGCCTTTTTTTAGCTTTAATATTGACATTTTCTGTGTTTGGAGGTATTATAAAATCACCAAAGGCCATCGCAGACTTGTTTGCCGCCTTTGCCTGAGAAGTGACGTCATTATAATCTACGGCAATTGGAGCCGATGATTCACTGTTGGCGGGGCTTCTTTTTTTATTCTCTTGCCAATCTCATAAATAATATACCCGCAAAATCCCCCGTCTGAGCGCAAGGCAAAGACGGGGGAGCTTTTTTATTTCACTCGGCTATCAAGCGTCACCGCTATGCCATACGATATGCGTCAGATATAATGCTTGCGTGGGATGCGGTCGTAATGCCGGAGCAGGATCGGCTCCACGCAGGAGGACAGGAACTTCATATCAAGATTAAAGAAATATATCAAAAAGGTCACGGCGAAAAATCCGCCCGCTCCGCCGAGGAGCTTCAGCGACAGCCTCTTCAGATTCATACTTTCTCCTCCTTCGTCACCATGCGTTCTCGTCCGGCAGAACCTCGATGGACGAATCCAGCGGCTCCTCGCGCATGACGGTACGCATATACTCGTTGAACTGGTCGCGGATGGCCTGACGCGAATACACGCGCGGATCGCACAGGTCGTGGCAGACCCAGACGAGGTGTATCCCGCGCTCGCGCGCCTGCTCCTCGAACTGCCCGTGCATACCGACCAGCGCCTTGCAGCTCATGTGCTCCCACATCATCACCATGTCCGCGTTCATCTTCTCGCAGAACTCCCACAGCTCGTCGACCAGCACCTTATAGCCGCCGTGTGTACGGTTGCGCATGATCATGTTCTCGGTCAGGTACGCCATGTCGTAATACGCCTGCTCGCGGTTCTCCGGCGTGTCCTCCTCGGCGATCTCCTTGCTGATGACCATGGACAGCATATCCGTCAGCGGCACGACGCCCCAGCAGTGCACCATCCAGTTGAGCATGTCGATGACATACTGCGGCTGCACGCCCCAGACTATGCAGCGGTGGCGGTACTCGGGCGCCATCATCGTCTTGCGCTCGTAGCCGCGCTGCACGTACTTCATTATCTTCCGGTCTATCGGCGGGAACAACGGCGAGCGGCCGCAGTTGCCCATGTAGTTTGTGTCGTTATACAGCGAGAAGGTCGCGCCGATGAACTGCGGGTAGGGCGTGCTGTTGACCTCGAGCCAGGTCAGGCGGTTGCGCGTCGTCTCGTTGACGCGCTTGGCGCACTCAAAATACGCCTTCCAGTCCCACTTCGCGCCGGTCTGCTCCTCGATAAACGCGATGGCCTTCCTGATATCCTGCGCGGCGTACTCCTGCACGTCCTCCTCCTTGTGCCGCATCGGCGCGACGAGCTGGAAGGTCTGGATGCCGTACTCGCGCTCAAGGCGCTTGGCGATGATGCCGTTGCCCATCAGCGAGCCGTCACAGGTGGTATTGACCTGCACGGCGCATCTGCCGAGCACGGGGAAATCGTCCTCGATGGAGGCGCCCGCCTCGGCCTCGGGCATCGGGCACACGTCGCCCGGAATACCGAACTGCTGCGCGACGTCGAGATAATGGGTAGAGGAATACTGATTGAGCAGGTTTGCGGAGAACATCGTCGGCACCTCGCGCAGTATCGCGTGGAGCGTCGGGAAGCCCATCATGAACGCCGTCATGGCGTTCTCGTCGGTCAGGACGCAATCGTTTGAATACTTGACGTCGTTGCCGGTGCGGCGGTCGCCGCGGATGGAGTTATCAATACATGTCGCCACGTCCTTGACGACGAAGTCCATCGCCGTGTGCACGATGCGCAGCGGCTCGTCGCGCAGACCCATCGTGAATTTATCCAGCATATGCGGCACGGCGAGGTAGTTTGCGAACCAGCGGTACCTGAACATGGCCTTGACGTTGCGGGGCTTGATGATGACTCCGGCGAGGATGGACAGCAGGTACAGCCATCTGCCGTAATCATAGAGGGTGTCCTTTATGCCGCGCCACTCGCGGCGGCGGCGCACCTTGCCGCCGTCAAAAAGCACGCCAAGCCGCTTTTCGCCGATACGTTCCCGACTGTTTTCCACCAGCGCCATTACCTTGCACCTCCCTGAAGCTTTTTTATCTCAATGCTTTCCACAAACGCCTGCACACGCGTGCGCATCTGGCCGATGGACGAGGCGATGTTGTACGGCCGGTCGACCGACATCACGGGGAAGCCGTAGTCCTCGCGCAGCATCGTCGAGCCGAGCAGCCGCTCGTATGCCCACGGGTCGCAGAATTTCACCTGCTGGTATATGATGCCGTCCGCGCCGTATTCGCGCGCGACGTCGTTGACGTACTGCTTACGGCCGTAGACCTTCTCCATGTTCATCATGCGCGGACATTGGCCGCGGTGGACGTACTGGCGGCAGAGCTGGGTCAGCGCGTCCTCGTCGTCGTTCATCTCGATGACGTCGCGCCCCGGCAGCGAGCCGAAGCAGAAGCGATCCGCGCAGACGTAAGCGCCCGTCTCCTCGATGAGCCGGATGAAGCCGCTGTCGTCGACCTCCGAGCCGACCACCATGAGCCGCGCCCGATACGGCTTCGGCTCCGGCTCGCGCGTGCGTATCTCTTCGAGCGTCTCGCGCAGCTTGTCGACTATCAGGTACTTCGGGGCGAGGTATGTAGCCAGCGTCAGCACGTGGAACTCGTAGCCCGTGATGCGCGGGCGCTCTTCCTTCCGGAAGTCGCCGATCGCGCGGATGAGCGAGCATATCTCGTTGTGCCCTTCGACGGCCGTCCTGATCGCGGCGTCGGAGGTGTCTATGCCGTAGGCCTCGCGGAGGGGCGTGAGAATGTGGTTTCTGCATTGGAGCTTCAGCAGCTCTACGCCGTTATCGTCCGCCTTGAGGGGGATCTCCATATACTGGTGGAAGAAGCGGTCGTTGCCCTGTCCCATGGTTTTCAGCAGTTCCATGTTCTCGACGCAGCGGTTGATCATCGTGCAGCCGTCGGGCGCGATGACGCAGTCGGCGAAGTTGAAGCCGCCCTCGATGGCGCGCTCGAGCAGCGCGCGGCTCGTCTCGCACAGGAAGCTCGTCATGTAGTAGGTCGCGATGTCCATCGAGCCGGTGTTCGGCGCGGACAGGCGGATGGAAAAGGTTCCGTCAAGGTTCATCAGTGGTTCGGGGGTGTTCTCGCACACGAACGCGACGCAGACCTTGCCGTCTTTTTTCGCCTGAACGATCAGCTCGTTGTTTGCCTCCCGCAGGAGGTTTTCAAAATAGCCAAGATACTTCAGATCTCTCATTGCTTTCCTCCCCTGAATAATTTTGCCGTTGACCTGGATGACATTATTTTAACATTACTGGCAAATGAAGTCAATTTATTTATTCATTTCATGCATATGTGTATAAACTGTGCAGGCGGTGTTGTGCAATATGCGCCGTGCGCCGGCGCGGTGCATGCCCGCACATTAATTATACAGCCCCCCGCCGGCGTATTATGCCGCAACGCGGCGGTGAGAATAAACGGGATGTGAAACGGCGGTGCACCCCCTTGGCGCCCCTTCTGGGGGAGCTGTCAGCCTACGGCTGACTGAGGGATTGTCCGTTGCGGTACCGGCAGCTGATTCGCCTGTAAACGACGCTTGATGCAGATTCTGCGGCACAATCCCTCCGGCTCGGCTAACGCCGACCCACCTCCCTTTACGCAAGGGAGGCAAAGGGCAAATCTTTACTCTGCTCTTTCTTTTCTCCTCTGCTTGTTTCTCCTCTCTGGTGACTGCCAATATGTAAAAGACACCGCCCCCCAGACGCAAAGAACCCACCCGAATGATCGGGTGGGTTCTTACAGCACTATCTATTCCTTATTTCTTCGCACGCAGGATGGAGAACGGGTCGGCGCCGTTGCCGGAAAGCGTCGTGAAGCTGAGGCTCGTGTCCACATGGTCGGCCATTGACTGGCGCGCCAACTCCGGCAGACGCATCCGTATCGCGGAAACGACCGCCGTGTGGTGGTACTTAATGCTGGGCATCCAGGGGTTCGCCTCATTGCCGCTGCGGCCGATAAACTCCAGCATCGAGGACTGATACATCGTCAGCTTCGGGAGCAGAATGTTGTAGCTCTGGATGATGTAGGGGTTGCCGCAGGCGTCGATTATCATCTTGTGGAACGGCATATCGGTGTCCTTCATGCCGCGGATGTCGCGCTGCAGGACGCTGTCCTTGAATGCATCCGCCAGCATGCTCAGCTCGCGCACGGTGGCATCGTCCGCCGAGTGGGCGCAGAGCGCCGCCGCCTCGCATTCGATCGCGCTGCGGACGCGGTAGAGGTTGATCATGTCGGGCAGGCTGAGATCGAGCACGAAATTGCCGCTCTGCCCGGGGCGGGATATTACAAAGCCGACCTCGGCCAGCTTGCCGATGGCTTCTGCCACGGGCGTGCGCGAAATGCCGAGGGATGCGGCGATCTGATTGACGTTCAGCTTGGAACCGGGGGTAATGCGCAGCTCAACAATATCGTCGTACAAAAGCTTCGTCACCAGGTCACGCAGCTTGGCGTCGGGGTTTTCGGAGATGTACTTTTTGAGTCGGTATTGATCCATAACGCGGCCTCCAAGATAAAAATCGCATCAATTATAACGCATGTCCCGAATATTTACAAGCGCTTAGCGGCAAGTAGTTCTTTTGTCAATCAAGGGCGATGCGGGAAAAGAAAGAGCGAAGTACAGACCACGTGACGCCCCCCCGTGCCGGACCTCCCCACACAAAAACAAAGAACCGCACGGGATTCCGTGCGGCCCTTCGTTTTGGGAGAAAAGAGAGGATTTATAGGAGTAGAAAAGTAGCAATTTAATATGCGCCGTCAGGGAGCCTGACCGGGCATGATGGAGGTGGAGCCGGAGGTGTTCTCCGGAACCTCCTCGTCAAAGGTGATGCTCAGCGTCAGCGTCTCGCCCGCGCGGTAGATCACAAGCTCTGCCGTGTCGCCCGCGGAGTACTGCTTGACGGCGTGGGTCAGGTCTGTATAGCTCTTGACCTCGCTCTCGCCGAGCTTGGTGATGATGTCGCCGGCGCGGAGTCCCGCGGTCTCGGCGCAGCTGCCGCTCTCAACGGAGTAGACATACGCGCCTTCCGGCATATTGTAATACTGGCTGTAAGCGGAGGTGTATCTCTGGTCGATACGCACGCCCATGTGAGCCTTGCCGGTGACATAACCCTTGGTGATAAGATCGTTTGCGATGCTGGCCGCGTCATTGATAGGGATCGCGAAGCCCAGACCCTCCACTCCGGAGGAACTGTACTTGGCAGTCACTATGCCGATGACTTCGCCGCGGGTGTTGTACACGGGGCCGCCGGAGTTGCCGGAGTTGACCGCCGCGTCGATCTGGAACATGTTGATCGCGCTGCCGCCCTCTTCGGTGGTGATGAGACGGTCAAGGGCGCTTACGTGGCCGAAGGTGGAGGTGAACTCCAGTTCGCCGAGGGGGTTGCCGACGGCGCACACATCGTCGCCAACGGCGAGGCTGTCGCTGTTGCCCAGCGTTGCGGGGGTGAGGCCGGTGGCATCTATCTTCAGAACGGCGATGTCGTTGCTGGCTTCAATGCCGACTATCGTGGCGTCGTAGCGCGTACCGTCGTGGGTGATTACGTTGACGGCGTAGTTATTCTGATATGCCGTTTCTATAACGTGGTAGTTTGTAAGTATATATCCGTCATCACTGATGACGAAGCCGGAGCCGGAGACTGCGGAGGAACTGGTCTGGCCGAAGAAGTTCGTGTATGTGACCTCGGTGGTCACGCCGACGACCTGCTTGCTCGCTATCTCGTTTATCTCCGCCCAGCTGAGACTGCCGGAAGAACTGGCGGCGATCGGGGCGCTCGATGAGCTCACGACCGGAGTCTCGGAGGGTTCGGCGTTCACGCTGTCCTCCAGTGCCGTGATCCTGCTGTTCAGGCGGCTTTCGGCGATCGCGCCGCCGCAGAGACCGCCGAGCAGCGCGCACACAAGTGCGATGCAGGCAAATCTGAGATAGCCGTGCTTCTTGCCGTGCCCGCCGTTGTCGGAGGGCTTAGGCTCTCTCTGGGGCTTCTCCTGTTTCTCAGGCGGGGTGTAGTATCTGGGTGGATCGTTGCTCTCGTCCGCAGGGACGTAGTGCGCGTCGGAGTATATTTTCTGAGTAAACCCGTTTTTATAATGGTACTCGCCGTTCACGCGGTCGGTGTTATCCGGAGCGGAACCCTCTGCGTTGACATTGTTTGTCTGTTCGATCGGATCATTATCTTCGGGCTGGTACATTAAAAAGACCTCTTTTGCTATTTGAACTTGCTTGGTTTGTCTTATTCTTTGCTTGTGGGTATAAGATACAATGCATTTGTGTACTTGTAATGAACAAAAGCGCAAATATTTTTGAACAAAGCGAAAGAAAACTGTTAACGCATGGAAATATGGGGGCAGGGTAAAGCAATCGGGACGGCGGCTGCCGTCCCGGTTATCATCACATATACAATATAAGCGCGATCATTTCAAGTGTCTCGTCGTCGCGGTTGATGATGCTGTGCCCCTCGCCGCTGGGACAGAAAGCAACGTCGCCTGCCTCGAGCGTCGTGAGCGTGCCGTTGTCGCTGTACTCGCCGCGGCCCTTGAGAATGTAGTACACCTCGCCGTCACCCTGATGGACATGCCAGCCAACTTCGCAGTTCTTGCGCAGATAGATGTGGTTGAACAGCCGACCCTTGCCCTGCATCTCGTCGGCGTCGTTCAGGATACGGTCGGCCTCCAGCATACCCATGCCGCCGAACGCCTGCTTGGTCTCGTGTATACGTTCATTTTTTCTTCTTATCATAATAGAGCTTACCCCCTGTTGAAGTATGGCTGTATTCTACACCAAAACTGCGGGGGATTCAACTATTTATCCAGTGCGCGGATAAGCTCAAGCGCGGTGGAGGTCAGCTCGCGGGCGAATTCCTCGCGCTCTGACTCGATCGCGACGCGCACCGCGCTGCGGCTGGCGAGCGGCGCTATGTGCAGCTCGAAGCCATCGCCGGATACGCGCAGCCCGTCGGAGTAGTCCGCGCCCATGTCCATGAACAGCTCCGACAGCGTCCCCATCAGCTCCGCGCGGTCGCGGCACGGACAGATAACGCCGCCGCTGCCGTCATCGCCGTCGTCGGGAGCGGGAGCCGCGGCAAATTCCGGAGCGGGGGAGAGGTCGAGCCTGCCGCGCAGTGCGTCCACGCAGCACTGGTAGTACGACAGCGGCGTCCCCACGTCGCACCAGTAGCCGTCCATCACCTCGCCGCGGATAAGCTCGCCGCGCCGGAGCAGGAGCGGGAACAGCTCCTTGCCGAAGTCAAACGCCCGCCCGTCCGGTACAAGCTCCATGACGCGCGGGGACACGGCGTAGATGCCGGTGTTCACAAAGTCGGTCACGACGCGCGGCCAAAGCGGCTTTTCGATGAAGCTGCGGATGCGGCCTGTCGGGTCGGTGACGGCGAGGCCGTAGCGGAGCGGCTCGGCGTTGCGGCACAGCGCGATAGTCACGCCCGCGCCGGACTCGCGGTGGACGCGCATGAGCCGCGCGAGGTCGAAGTCGCAGGCGGCGTCGCCGCTGATGACGAGAAAATCGTCGCTGCCGCAGAAGTCCGCGCAGTTTTTCACGCCGCCCGCCGTGCCCAGCGCCTCGCGCTCGACGCGGTATTCGAGCCGCACGCCGAGGGCGCTGCCGTCGCCGAAATAGCGCATGATGTCCTCTGCGCGGTATTTAACCGCCGCGCAGACCTCGTCGAAGCCGTGCTTTTTCAGCAGCAGCAGGATGTGCTCCATCATGGGACGGCCGAGCAGCGGCACCATGGGCTTCGGCCGCTCGCCGGTTATGCTTTTGAGCCGGCGGCCCTCGCCTCCGGCCATGATAACAGCCTTCATATATACCTCCGTTGGGGTGATGTGGGGGGATTTACGCGGTGATGTCTTTTGCCTATTGGCAATAGTCCAAGACTGGCGACCCCTCAGTCAGCCCCCGCCACAACCCACGCACAATACGTATCCGTATTATTCCCACGAAAAATAGAATTATTTGTGTTGTCAAAAATGCCGCTGTTTGCTATAATGATATATTACTAAAGAATTTGCATTTTATACCCATTTCCGCATTGAACGCATGGAGGTGCGCCGATGAACAAAAACTTGCAGAGGCTGGCCGAGCCGGGCGGGAGACTGTACCTGATCTTCCTCGTCCTCTTCGCGGCGGCAGCCCTGTTTTTCAAGATGTACGAGCTTGCGGTGGCCGAGGGCGTCATCATCCTCATCCTGATGATCTACTCCTTCTTCTCCCGCCGCCGCCGCGCAAAGCAGCTGGAATCGTACATCGAGTCCGTGACCTATGACACGGAGAACGCCAAAAACAACACCCTGATGAATTTCCCGCTGCCCATCGCCGCTTTCCGGCTGGACGATTCGCGCATCATCTGGGGCAACGAGATGTTCTTCGCCATGAGCGGCAGCAGCGGCACGCGGCTCGACGTGCGCGTGTCCGACCTTGTGCCGGAATTCAACGGCAAGTGGCTGCTCGAGGGCAAGACCCAGTACCCGAGCCTGCTGACCGTGAACGGCCGCAAGTACCAGATACACGGCAACATCATCCGCTCCGAGGACGGGGACGACAGCGCCTTCATGGGCATCACCTACTGGGTGGACATGACCGAGTACGACGACATCCGCATGGAGTACGAAAACTCCCGCCCCGTCGCCTGCGTGCTGGTCATCGATAATATGGACGAGCTGGTCAAGAACCAGCCCGACCGCATCAAGAACGACATCCGCGACGCCATCGAGGACAAGCTCAACAAGTGGTGCGATGACAACAAGGCCATCATCCGCCGCTACGAGCGCGACCGCTATCTCATCCTGTTTGAGAGCCGCTGCCTTGAGCAGCTGAAAGCAGAGAAATTCTCCATCATTCAGGAGGTGCACCAGGTCGAAAGCCCGACCGGCATCGACGCTTCGATAAGCCTCGGCCTCGGCGTGGATGCATCCTCGCTCGCGGAGGCGCTGCAGTATGCGACCGTCGCCATAGAGCTTGCGCTCTCGCGCGGCGGCGATCAGGCGGTCATCAAGAACCGGCTCAGCTTCGAGTTCTTCGGCGGCCGCGGCAGCGAGGTCGAAAAGCGCACCAAGGTCAAGTCCCGCGTCATGGCGAACACTCTCGCCGAACTCGTGCGCGATTCGTCGAAGGTACTGGTCATGGGTCATAAATTCGCCGACCTTGACAGTGTCGGCGGCGCGGTGGGCGTATGCGCGCTGGCGAGACTGCTGGGCGTGAAGGCGAACATCGTCATCGACCTCAACAAAAACTATTCCGGCGCGCTCATCGAGATGGTGCGCCGCCAGCCGGAATATCACGACACGTTCATAAGCCCGCAGGAGGCGATGCTCCGCGCCGACGGGAGAACGCTCCTCGTCGTCGTGGACACAAATCGCCCCGAGCAGGTGGAGGATGCGGATCTGCTCATGGCCTGCAACCGCGTCGCGGTCATCGACCATCACCGCGTCGCCGCGACCTATATCCACAACGCCGCGCTCGGCTTCATCGAGCCGTACGCGTCCTCGGCGGGCGAGCTGATGACGGAGGTGCTGCAGGAGGTCGTGGATCAGAACGACATTCTGCGCTGCGAGGCCGAGGCGCTGCTGGCCGGCATCGTGCTCGACACCAAGAGCTTCACCATCCGCACCGGCGAGCGCACCTTTGACGCGGCGGCCTACCTGCGCCGCGCGGGCGCGGACACCACCGATGTCAAGAAGCTTCTGCAGACCGACATGGACGACACCGTCGCCAAGTATAAGATACTCCAGAGCGCGAAGCTCTACCGCAATCTTGCCATCGCCGTGCCGGAGGAGCCGCAGAACCGCGTCGTCGCGGCCTCGGCGGCGGACGAGCTGCTGAACATCTCGGGCGTGGACGCGTCCATCGTCGTCGCGCCGGACGGAAACGGCGGATCGTTTGCCTCGGCGCGCTCGATAGGCGAGCTGAACGTGCAGCTCATCATGGAAAAGGTGGGCGGCGGCGGCAACCGCAGTGCGGCGGCCGCGCAGTTTGCGGGGACCGACGTGAACACGGCCGTGAAGAGGATCTACGCGGCCATAGACGATTATCTTGGATAAACCCAAAAAGGAGGATCATATAATGAAAGTCATTTTCAACGTTGACGTAAGAGGACAGGGCAAGAAGGGCGAGATGAAAGAAGTCTCCGACGGCTACGCGCGCAACTATCTGCTGCCGCGCAAGCTCGCCACCGAGGCCACTGCCGACAACATAAACACCATGAAGCTCAAGGAGAAGGCGCGCCTTGCGCAGATCGCCAAGGAGAAGGCGCAGGCCGAGGAGAACGCAAAGAAGCTCGGCGCGGTGCAGGCGATAATCCACGCCAAGGCCGGCGCGGGCGGCAAGCTCTTCGGCGCCGTCACTTCGCAGGAGATAAGCGACGCACTGCGCGAGCAGTTCGGCATCGAGATCGAGAAGAACAAGATCGTTCAGGCCGAGCCCATCAAGACCTTCGGCGCTTACACCGTCAAGGCGAAGCTCGGCTATGAGGTCAGCGGCACGATAAACGTGCTGGTAGTTGAGGGATAAAATCTTTTTCCGAGGTGAGTCAGGTTGGAGGAGCTGCTGGGCAGAAAGACGCCCCATTCCGCCCCCGCTGAGCAGGCCGTCATCGGCTCCATGCTCATCGACCCGAGGTGTGTACCGGAGGTCCTTGAAAAACTGAAGGCGGACGAGTTTTATATAAAGCTCAACCGCGATATATATGAGACGATGTACGCCATGTTCTCCTACGGGCAGACCATCGACCCCGTCACCGTGCTCGACCAGATGAAGGTGCGCGGCGTGTATCAGGACGGCAACGAGAATTACCTCGCGGAGATAATGCGCGTCACGCCCACCGCCGCGAACGTCCTTGAGTACGCCGCCATCGTGCGTGACCGCGCGCTGCTGCGCCGCCTGGGCGAGACGGCGGACGAGATAAACAACATGGTGTACGAGGGCTCCGGCGAGGCCGACACGATGCTTGAAGCCGCGGAGCGCAAGATATACGCGCTGCGCCAGGGCAGGACGGTCGGCGGCTTGATGCCGATATCCATGGTCGTGCAGACCGTGTTCGACCAGCTCAGCGAAGCGGCAAGCTCCGGCAATAAGATCCCCGGCCTGCCGACGGGACTTCCCGACCTCGACAGGGCGATCCTCGGCCTGAACAAGTCCGAGCTTATCCTGATCGCGGCGCGCCCCGGCATGGGCAAAACGAGTATCGCGCTGAATATCGCGCTCAACGTCGGCATGACGCTGAAAAAGACCGTTGCGATATTCTCGCTCGAAATGTCGCGCGAGCAGCTCACGTCGAGACTGCTGTCGCGCGCGGCGCTGATTCCGTCGCAGAACCTGCTGACCGGTCAGCTCTCAGAGCAGCAGTGGCGCGACATTGCCGATGCCGCGCAGACCCTGAGCGCGTCGGACATCAGGATCGACGATAACCCGACGCTGACGGTGTCGGAGATGAACGCGCAGTGCCGCAGAGTTCCCGACCTCGGTCTTGTCGTCATCGACTATCTGCAGCTGATGCAGTCGGCGGGCAGCGGGCATTCGTGGTCGAATGAGAGCCGCACGCAGGCCGTCAGCGATATCAGCCGTATGCTGAAGATAATGGCCAAGGAGTTGAACGTTCCGGTCGTGTGCCTGTCGCAGCTGTCGCGTGCAAACGAGAGCCGTCAGGACAAGCGCCCGATGCTGTCCGACCTGCGTGAGTCCGGCGCTATCGAGCAGGACGCGGACGTTGTCATAGGTCTATACCGCGACGGGTATTATAATAAGGAATGTGAAAATCCGAATCTGGCCGAGGCGATAGTGCTGAAAAACCGCAAAGGCTCGACCGGTACGGTGGAGCTGTCCTGGCTGCCGGAGTACACGAGCTTCGGTTCGGTCGAGAAGCGGCGCGAAGATGAATACTGAGCTTATCAAAAAATATGATATGCTGCCGCAGGGCTGCAAAGTCCTGTGCGCCGTCTCCGGCGGGGCGGACTCGATGTGCCTGCTGCACTGGCTGTATTCTCAGGCGGAGCGCCTGAATATCACGGTATGTGCCGCGCATTTTGAGCACGGCCTGCGCGGGGAGGAATCGTTGCGCGACTGCCGCTTTGTCGAAGATTTCTGCCGCGAACACGGCATAGAGCTTGCCGTGGAGCACGGGGACGTGAACAGATTCGCCGCAGTACACGGCATGAGCACCGAGGAGGCCGCGCGCGAGCTGCGCTACGATTTTTTGCGCCGCGCGGCGGCGCGTTTCGGCTGTGACAGGATCGCCACCGCGCATAACGCGGGCGACAACGCCGAGACGATGCTCTTCAATCTCGCGCGCGGAACCGGCGGCGCGGGACTTCGCGGCATACCGCCCGTGCGCGGCGAGATAGTCCGCCCGCTCCTCGGCGTGACGCGGCGGGAGATAGAAGCCTATCTCGCGGAAAACGGTATCTCCCATGTCGAGGACAGCACCAACGGCAGCGACGATTACAGCCGCAACCTCATCCGTCACCATGCCGCCCCCGTACTGCGGGAGATAAACCTAGGCTTCGAGACGGCGATGCTCCGCACGGCGGAGCTGCTGCGTGAGGATGAGGACTGCCTGAACGGCCTCGCGGCGGATTTCATATCGGCAAATCTCACCGGCGGCAGCCTGCCGCTGGACGGGATAAACGCCCTGCCCGCGGCGATAGCCTCGCGCGTCATGCGCCGGATGTGCCCGAAGACGCTGAGCGCCGTGCACGTCGATGCGCTGCTTGCGCTGTGCAAGGGCGAGGGGCTCGGCTATGCCGATGTTCCGGGGCTGCGGGTGCGGCGCGAGCAGGGGAGACTCTGGTTCGGCGGCGAGACCGCGGCGGAGATGCCGGAGCGGGAGCTGATCCCGGGCGAGACGCTGTACATTCCGGAGGCCGGTGTAAAAATAATCTCCACTTTAACGAATTACACGCAAGAAATTAACAGCCCGTTAAAAACTTATTGCTTCAAATGTGAGAATATATGTGGTACTATCGTCTGTACCGCCAGACGCAGCGGCGACCGTATGCGTCCGCGCGGCAGAGGATGCGCCAAAAGACTGAAAAGCCTCTTTCTTGAGGCGGGGATGACCTCGTGCGAGCGCGATACCGCGGTCGTGCTGAGGGATGAAAAAGGCATAATGGCCGTGCTCGGCCTTGCCGTGGATGAGCGTTTTACCCCGAAGATCGGGGATAAAATATTGAGGATAGAAATAGAAACAGGAGATAATAAAAGCATATGCAGAGAGACATTGAAGGAGTGCTGATAAGCGAGGAAGAAATTGAGCGCCATGTGGCGGAGATAGGCAAGCGCATCTCGGCAGATTTCGAGGGCAAGGATCCGATCTTCGTCGGAGTTTTGAAGGGCTGCTTTATATTCATGGCTGACCTTATGCGCCATGTCACTATAAACTGCTCGATGGACTTCATGGCGGTCTCGTCCTATAACGGCACGACCTCCACCGGAGCCGTGAAGATAAATAAGGATCTCAGCCAGAACATCGAGGGGCGGCACCTGATACTCGTAGAGGACATCCTTGACTCCGGCGTGACGCTGAACTACCTGAAGAATTACCTCATGGTGAGAAAGCCTGCCTCCATCACCATCGCGACCCTTATGGATAAGCCCGCGCGCCGCAAGGCCGATATCTACGCGGACTACTCCTGCTTCGAGATACCCGATGCATTTGTGGTCGGCTACGGCCTTGACTATAATGAGCGCTACCGCAATCTGCCGTATATCGGCATACTCAAACCCGAAATATATTCATGAGCGCAGGGCTTATGAAAAGGATGTGACTTACGTTTGAAACCTAACCGCAACAGAACCAGAGACCTCGGCTTCTACCTCGTAATGATGGTGATCTTCATCGCCATCATCCTGTCCTTCACCAAGGACACGCAGAGTCAGGAGCTTAAATACTCCGATCTCGTTGAGCTGTTCACCGAGGAGCGGGTGCAGTCCTTCGAGGTCAAGGGCAACCAGATAACCATGAAGATCCGCACCGATAAGGCGGACAGCGCAAAGACGGACAGCGCAAAGACGGACAGCGCCGATGGCGATACCGCGTCCAGCGTTGTTGACAGCCTGCTCGGCAGCACCGCCGCCAGCTCCGACGGGACGAAGCTCGTCCGCTGCAAGGTCTATGATTTCTCGGTGTTCTATTCCGACTTCCATGATCTGATCTGGCAGCAGAAGGTCGACGGCATCATCGAGGAGTATAACTACACCGAAGGCTCCGGCGTGTCGCTCGTGCTGATGTCGCTGCTGCCTTACGTGCTGATAATCGTCGTCTCCATGGCCGCGTGGTACTTCATCATGAAGAGAGCCGGCGGCGGGGACATGACCAGCGGCATCGCCAAGTTCAGCAAGGCACGTACGCGTCTCGGCGCTGACGAGAAGGATAAGAAGACCTTCGCCGACGTCGCAGGCTGCGACGAGGAGAAGGAAGACCTCGCCGAGATAGTTGACTTCCTGCGCGATCCGAAGGCTTACACCAATATGGGCGCGCGCATACCCAAGGGCGTGCTGCTCGTCGGCCCTCCGGGCACCGGTAAGACCCTGCTTGCCAAGGCCGTCGCGGGCGAGGCGGGCGTGCAGTTCCTGTCCATTTCCGGCTCCGACTTCGTCGAGATGTACGTCGGCGTCGGCGCAGGCCGTGTGCGCGATCTGTTCGAACAGGCGAAGAAGGCCGCTCCGGCCATCGTGTTCATCGACGAGATCGACGCTGTCGGCCGTCAGAGAGGCAGCGGCCTCGGCGGCGGACACGACGAGCGCGAGCAGACCCTGAACCAGCTGCTCGTCGAGATGGACGGCTTCGGCAGCAACGAGGGCGTCATCGTCATGGCCGCCACCAACCGCGCGGATATCCTTGATAACGCGCTGCTGCGTCCCGGCCGCTTTGACCGCCAGATATATGTCGGCCTGCCCGATATCAAGGGGCGCGAGGCCATTCTGAAGATACATGCCCGCGGCAAGCCGCTGGGTGACGATGTTGACCTCAACTCCATTGCCAAGGGTACTCCCGGCTTCTCCGGCGCCGACCTTGAAAACCTTATGAACGAGGCAGCGCTTCTGGCCGTCCGCCGCCGCCACAGATTCATCACCATGGCGGATATCGACGAGGCGATACTCAAGGTCCAGATGGGTCCGGAGAAGAAGAGCCATAAGATGAGCGACAAGGCGCGCCGCCTGACCGCATACCACGAGTCCGGTCACGCCGTCGTCTCCAAGTTCCTTACCCATACCGACCCCGTTCACTATATCACGATAATCCCGCGCGGCGGAGCTGGCGGCTTTACGCTCTACCGTCCCGACGAGGATTATGAGAACTTTACCTCAAAGTCTCAGATGTTTGAGCGCATAGTCACCGCACTCGGCGGACGCATGGCGGAAAAGCTCTTCCTTGAGGACATCTCCACCGGTGCCTCCGGGGACATTCAGCAGGCAAGCTCTCTTGCCCGCAGCATGGTCATGCGCTACGGTATGAGCGACCGTCTCGGCCCCATCCTCTATGACAGCTCCGACCACAGCATCTTCATCGGCCGCGACTTCGGTCAGACCAAGAGCTATTCCGAGGAGACCGCCGCAATCATCGACGAGGAGGTCAAGCACATCTTCGACGAGGCGAGCGCACTCTGCGAGAAGATACTCACCGACCACCGCGACGACCTGATCGCCATCGCCGAGTACCTGCTCGTCAATGAGACCATGGAGGCCGAGGAGTTCGCGTACTACTTCAAGCACCATGAGTTCATGCCCGAATCGATGAAAGCCGCGAAGAACGTCGTCCATGACGATACAATCGAGCGCCCCGCGCGCAAGATATCCATGACCGACGGCTACGCCGAGGAGAAGGCGCAGCAGGCGGAAAAGGCGGAGGAGAATACGGAGAATGCGGAGAAATCCGAACCCGACCCCTCCGACGATCCGGAAAATAAAGACGAATAATAAAATATAGTGTGAATCGAAATCCCGTCCTTTGCCACGCAAAGGACGGGATTTGGCTTGTGGACTGAAATCTTTGCCGCGAAGCGCTGCCCCTTCTAGGGTAGCGAAGCGGCGGCGCGGTAGTGA
>ENA-ORSL01001287-ORSL01001287.1-human-gut-metagenome-genome-assembly--contig:-NODE-1287-length-21733-cov-4.863410_pt1 | contig 21733 bp, 19 predicted proteins | sample MGYA00242190_ERZ509157 | MGnify/ENA primary metagenome ERZ509157 (study PRJEB26280, sample SAMEA2338664) | human gut metagenome | biome: human gut; feature: human-associated habitat; material: faeces...
GAAGCCGAATTGGAATGGATTTTGCATCGTAACTGTGAAGGTACTGAACAGTTACCTTATTTGATTAATTAGACAGGGAAATGGATTATGCATAAGAAGAGAATGCGACAATGGATTACGTTGTGTATCGTGTTTGCGATGCTCTTTTCCGGGATGTACTTTGAAAAGCTCAAGGTAGATTCCCAGTTTGTTGCGTGCAATTTCCCGGATAATCCTGCGGTCATCCGGGCTGCAGAACCGACGGCTGTTGTGGCTCACTATCGCAAGCTGAGTCAGGAATACCGTTCGGTAGCAAATACCATGGAAATCAGTTCCGGGCGGAAGAACCGCTCAGAGTCTGTAGAACTCCAGCTTCTGTTGCTGGTGGCAGGACTCCTTTCCATGTGTGTATGGCTGGCATTCTTACAGGGCTGCCAGCGTCTTTGTCATGCTGCATACAGCAGCTTCTTTATTATTTCCTATATACATAATCGGGATGGCAAGAAACGAATCTGTGCGTGCTAAGGTACGGTTTAGCTGAATCTGCTGAAAATCAGGTGGATTTGTGAAGCGTACAGAGATTGCAACTGACTCATAGAAGGTCTATGGGTTTATTTTGGTATGCACATTATTTTGGAAAATGGAGGATGTTATTCATGGGTGAAATGATTGCAGCCGTAGTTTTTATTGTCATCGCTGTTGCAGCCGGCGTCTGGGTATGGTGGCTTGAGCGGTAAAGGTTACTATGTGAAAGGAAGTAAATAAAATGAATATTGGATTATGGCTTATTGTTATTGTTGGTGGTGCTGTTGGAATTCTTTCGACTTTATATTGCGTTATTTCTTTAGTTGCTGTTCTGGCATATAAGATTTACAGAAAGGTGGTACATAAGATTCCGCTGTGCAATTGAACTTGGGAGAGCAGCGAAGACTGCATGATCTGCCATAAAGGATGATCGATAAATTTACTAATTATTAAAAATAGAACTGCCGTTCCGGTTCTCTCCCGGAACGGCAGTTTTATTTTTATATACGAAATAAACTTTGCAGTGATGCGTTTATTCATCAGAAATGAAGCCGCCGTCTTACTGCATCACGAAGCCGCTGCATGGAGAGCATGGCGATTAAGGCAATGACAATCACACTGCATACAGTAAGTACGATCGCAGACCAGCCTAAATAGAGCGGCCGGCTGCAGAAACGATCAATCAACAACTCCAGTGCCACGCAGAATACTGCAATTTCAGCAAAGATGTAAAGGGCTGCTGACAGGAATGAAAACCGGAAGGTATGAATCAGCAGAGTGAAGATCTCAGCCAGAATCGTAAGCAGTACCGTAATCGGAAGAACCATTCACTGCTTCTGGTATTATAGGTAATGAGATAAAGGTAAATTCCAATTGAGATTCCGTCAAAAAGCAGGGAAACATAAATCGGAAATTTATTCTGGATAAATGCCGGCAGCAGGAATACGAACAAAACCAGACAGATGCCGATGATAAATAAGGACCACAGCGAGCGGGAATAAACGAACAGGTTTAAGGCCAGGCAGCTTAGTGAGGTCGCAAGCAGCACCACGATGGTAAACAGGAACAGATCCTTGCGTTTTACCGGATCGACCTGCCCTTTCACCGTGGGAAAAGGTGGCTCATAGGTGAGCCCCTCTAACTCATTAGGATTAATAACAGGTGTGTTGCATAAGGGACATTTCTTTAACGAAGGGTCAAGCTCGACCCCACAGTTCACACAGTATGACAATGTCAGGACTCCTTTCTTAAATAATAACCGGTTAGTCCCGGTTACTCTGTATGGTTACATGAACGCCGTCTTTCACGAGCTTACGGAAGAAGTAGCGTTCCACATCACTTTCGATGATGTTACTTGCAAAGTTAATGGTGAGCGTATCTTCAAAGCTGGCAATGGCACAGTTCGTCCGGCTCGAAAAGGGCTGTCCCATATAGATATCAAATTTCTCAATATAAGGCTTCATGTCGTCCGGAACCTTCAGGGCGCCCATATTGGTTAAACCGGCAGAAGAGTTCTTATCCTGCACGATACGGTAGAACTGGCGTACGACGAAATCCTTGATGAACAGCGGAACCACACGGATGACCGGATTGCGCTGTGTACTGGCATTTGTTGTAATATCACCGCGCAGAAACTTCTCATTAATATAATAACGCATGTAATGGTGTACCTGCGTAATGATTTCCTCAAAGGTATAGTCACCGAGGCGGGGATCAATGGAAGGGTAAACCATCGTAATAAAGTTTCGAAGCGTCTTTGATGGGAAGAATCTCCGTAAGTTGACCGGCATGGCAATTTTCACCGGGTGAAGCCGGATATGCCATTCATTCTGCTGCTTCTGTAACAGGGCATAAAGCAGAACCGAATTCAGATATTCGGTCACGGAGGCGTTGTATTTTTTTGCAACGGCGAGCACCTCAGAGGTACTCATTGCTCCCTCAATGACATTAAAGGTATAAAAGGGCTCCTTCGTTCCGCGGACACGGTAGGTTTTTTCTCCCGGACGGGGAGGACAGACCTTGGCATTGGCGTAGCGCATATAAGCGTCCTCTAATTCTTCCGGATCCGGTGTTTCGTGAATGTCCTTAACGAAATAGCCGTTCGAAATCTCATGCCCAAGGAGGCGCAGGTAATTCGCGGTAATGGTGTTTAAGACGAACATGCCGCCTGTACCGTCACCGAGAGAGTGGTGCGCTTCTAAGGAAATCCGGTTCCCATAATAGTAAATTCTCATGAGATAACGGTTGTTTGCACGGAAGGACATCGGCATACAGAAGTTACGGATGTCCGGCTGTACGAAAGGTCCGGGGCGGTGATTCGGTGTTAAATAACGCCAGAAGAATCCCTTGTGGATCGCTGTTTTAAAGATCGGAAACCGGGGAAGCGTCATATCGACCGCCTGCTGCAGAATATCCGGCTGAATCGGTTCCTTTAAAACAACAGATAACCGGTATACGGAGGAAAAGTCCTTCCGCTGGAGAGTCGGGTAAACAATTGCGGACAGATCCAGCTTGTACCAGACTTTCCTTTCATGCTTATGTAATTTGCTGGTGGCAACGTTTGATGCTGCCTGATTTTGACTTTTTTTCATGATTCAGTACTCTTTTGGTTTTCTGATAAAGCATTTTACAATCTTATTCAGTATACCACATTTTATGAAAATATGGTATGATCCCATCTTCGACACTTAAAGAAAAGTATAGTGGCAGAATCCCTTGATTTTACTTGGATTCTGCCACTTTTGATGTCTTAAAGTATGTTGTATGGAGACATCACTTCAAAATTATTTTTATTTTTTTATTCAGTTCTTTTGGCTGATAGTATTTTTTGTCCAGGCCAAGCCCGGTTATTGCATTCAGGGCAGTGCACGCTTCAGAACTTGTGTAGGTTGACATATAGCACATATCCTCGATGTTTGCCACGTCCATACTTTTCATGGTCTCTATCAATGTATCTGCCGTGTAATGAGTCCCATGCAGATCCAGCTTTTTCTCCATCAGCCGGTAAATAAGCAGTGCTGTGTAGCAGATCATAAAATGTGCAATGATGCGTTCCCGTTTCTGGTGAAAAACCGGACGTGCTGAGAAGTTTGTCTTCATCATCCGGAAACAGTCTTCGATCTTATAGCGGTTTGTACTGACTTCTAAAATATCTTTGGCAGAATCATCCAGATTTGTTGCAACCGCATAAAACCCATCATATTTCTCTTCTTCTTCAATAACGGACTGATCAATGGTATATTGATCCGTAATCTTTTCGCCGGATTTTGTGGATGAAGTACGTTTGATAAAACGTGTGACATCATATGGCCCTTTTTTGTAAGTCTCCGGATCCAGATTTTTCAAAAGCTTTTTTGCACGCTCAATCTGCCTGTTACGGATATACCGCTGGTATTCCATCATTTTCCTTGAAAAAGAAACAATGATTTTCTGGGGTACAACCGCTTTTGACTTCACTTTACGGACAGAGCCGTTCTTACCTGCCTTTTCCTCATACAGCCCCAGATCGAACGCCTTGTCTGCAGGAATAATCTTATAAATCCTGTCATTATACAGATCCCGGTTTTGTGGATCATGCCGGTCGAATTCCTTCATATCCTTTATGGCCGCAGGTTCATCGGAAGAAAGCAGATGGTAATCTGTGTCGCTGAATACAGCCTGCTGTAAGGTATCCGAAAGCTTCTTAATGGACTGGGTAACAATAAAAGCTCTTCCACCCATCGAATTGAAATTCCGTATATTCAGTGAACCGAGTCCTGCATCCGCACAGTAAATGAATTTTTTCCCTTTAAACATCTTTGTGAGCTTTTTTTCCAGAGGAATGGCAGTCGTTTGCTCATTGTCTGATCCAGAGGTAATACACATGGAAAGGGGGATACCGTTCCTGTCCATAAACAGTCCCATTTCCACGATGGGATTCGGACGGTGCTCTTTGCTTGGGCCATACTTCCTCAGACCCTTGATGGTCTCTCCAGTTACTTCATCGATATAATCCTCATCATCCGTCTCAACCTCGAAATAATAGTTGGAACAGTCATAAAAGCATACCGAAGTATCTCTTTTAACAAGCTGGCAGCTGGTCTCAAAAAGGTGAGCGATATACTCATCGTAGTGTTCCTGCAGGATATCCATTGTGCGTAAAATGTGGACATAATCGAATACTGGCTGCTCATAAAAACGGCAGAGGTTCTGATGCGTTCCAAGTTTTGAATCCGGATACAGAATACGTGAGTAAGTGAGAAAACGGTTGATCAGGTTTGGGTCAAACTCGTTTTTCTTATCTGCTGTAACGGATTCAAAGAAAGAATCCATTTTCAGATCATGATAAAACTGCTGCAGGAAAAAGTAGCCAATATTTAAGAGGGTACTGTGTGAAGCAGTGTCTCCGGTTGCCTTAATCTTTTCAGCAAAATCAACTTTGATTTCTAAAGAAACGCAGTTCTTATTTTTATACTCCTCATTATATTTTTTGACCTGTTCTTTCGCATAAGCAAGCGGGTCGTCGGTAATCTTTAGAAGTTCAGAATGCTTTCCGATACGGGCAACATTTTTAGTTGTTGTTTTCTTTCCATTGCGGATCCCCATCTGGATAAAGTATGTGGGATCCTTGGATTTTCTGTCATACCAAATCTTCATACTTTATTATAACACAGAACACAACGCCACACAACATATAATTTGAGGAAATTTGACAAAAAAATACCGCATTTCTGCGGCTTGTAAGGATTTTAGGGTTGAGCAAGTGTCGAAGACCCGTCCTAAAACATGCCTGATTTTAACAATTATATTTCTGGGGTATTGAGTTATATAATGAAATTCATGTATGATAAGAGGTAAGAAAGCGCAGGAGGGGAACTATGGGAAAAATCATAGGTATTGATCTTGGAACAACGAATAGTCTTGTAGCCGTATGGCAGGATGGGGAAAGCAGACTCATTCCCAATGCATTTGGAGAATATCTGACACCAAGTGTAGTGAGTATTGAGGAAGACGGAACTATTTATGTAGGAAAAACAGCGAAGGAGCGGCTGGCATCCCATCCGGAGGATACGGCAAGCGTTTTTAAACGCTATATGGGAACAGCCAAAAAATATCGGCTCGGAAAGAAGGAATACCGACCGGAAGAGCTCTCATCATTTGTTCTTAAGAAATTGAAGGAAGATGCGGAAAGGTATCTGGGTGAGCCGGTAGAGGAAGCCATTATCAGTGTCCCTGCTTATTTTAATGATATGGGCCGGAATGCGACGAAGCGGGCCGGACTTCTGGCCGGGCTTAAGGTAGAACGGATTATCAACGAGCCGTCGGCGGCAGCGCTGGCATGCCAGAACAGAAAGCAGGAGGAAGACGCAACGATTCTGGTGTTTGATTTTGGTGGAGGAACGTTGGATGTTTCGGTGGTAGAGTGCTTTGATAACGTGATCGAAATTCTGGCGGTAAGTGGAGATAACCAGCTTGGCGGTCAGGATTTTGATGATGCGATTGTGAAGTATTTTCTAAGGCATTGTGAAATTGATCCGAAGAATCTGACGGCACAGACAAGGGCAATTCTGCGAAGCAGCGCAGAAAAATGTAAAAAAGAGCTGACAGAAAAGACATCGGCAGAAATGGTGGTCCGGTGTGAACAGATTGATCGGAAACTGGAAATTACCAGAAGGGAACTTGTAGAGGCAGCAGCAGAGCTGTTTGAACGAATGGGCAGGCCGGTAAGGCAGGCACTTATGGATGCAGAGATCAACGTGGAGGATTTGAATCAGATTGTTCTGGTGGGAGGATCCTGTAAAATGCCGGTTGTCCGGCAGTATTTGCAGCATCTTTTTAAGCGGAAGGATCTGCAGACATTGAATCCGGATCATATGATTGCATTAGGTGCGGGTGTATGTGCAGGAATCAAAGAGCGGGATGAGGAGATTAAGGATATGCTGCTTACGGATATCTGCCCGTTTTCCCTTGGAACAGGTATTGTCAACTATAATGAGCCGGAAAGGGATCAAATGAGTGTTATTATTCCGAGGAACAGTGCACTTCCCTGCAGCAGAAAGCACATATATTGTACAGTTTATGATAATCAGTCCAGAATATGCATTCAGGTGTATCAGGGAGAAGCAATGCATGTAGAAGATAATATCCGGCTCGGAGAACTCTCTTTTGAGATTCCGGAACGGCCACGAGGTGAAGTGTATTGTGAGGTGACTTATACCTATGATATTAACGGTGTTTTGGAAGTAGACGTTTCTGTTCCTGTTACAAAAGAGAAAAAGCAGCTTGTTATTGTCAATAAGGATCTGGGAATGACGCAGGAACAGATTGAGGCGAAGTTGAAGGAATATGAAAAACTGAAGCTCAGTCCTCTGGAGCAGGAAGAAAACAAATACGTTCTTGCCTGGGCAGAGCGGCTTTTCATGCAATGCAATTCCGGTATGAGGAAGGAAATTGAAAACAGAAGGGCGTACTTTATCCATGTACTGCGTGATGATCCGGATCATGCCATAAAAGCCAGAAAATATCTGATGGTCTTTCTGGCAGCAACGGAAAAGATGATGGAGAATTACATCAACTGGGATGAGGAGTCTCTGGAATCCGGTGAGTGGTATCAGGAGGATGAAGAACAGCAGGAGATGGAAGATCTGTTTCAGGAATGGGATAATGAGTAGGTAGACAATATGAACATATATCAGGTATTAGGAATTTCTCCTACCAAAGATAAAAAGGTCATCCGGAAGGCCTATGCAGGACTGATCCGTAAATATCATCCGGAAGAACATCCGGAGAAGTGGAAAGAGATCCACGATGCGTATATGGTTGCCATGCAGAGAGCAGATGAAGACCGGCCATTGCACGAGGAACCAAAGCCACAGCAAGAAGAACGCAAGCCCCAGCACGAGGAACAGAAACCACAGCGCGAGGAACAGCCGCCAGAACGCGAAGAACAGAAGCCACAGCGCGAGGAACAAAAACCACAGCACGAAGAACAGAAGTCACAGGAAAAAGCCGCGGGAGTTCACAGAAAAAGCGAAAGCAGGAGGGTTAAACCGAAGTGGCCAGAGCCGGAGGAGGATCTGTTTGGAAACTTAGAGGAACTGACCGAGACAGCAAAAAAGGAGCGGCAGGAAGAGAGACAGAGCCAGTTAAAGGCCGCGATAGAACAACTCCATGCACTTTGTAAACCGAAAAAACTGCAATTCCTGCAATGGAAGGAGTTTTTCCGGAAGGAGGAATATCAGTGGGCTGTCCGGCAGGGAGAATTTCTGTATGAGCTGGCAAATTGTCTGAAAGGGCATGTGATGGGACGCAGATTGTATCATTTTCTTCTTGAGCAGATACAGATCATTGAGAACGATAATCGTGTGTCTGGTGAAGTCCCAAAGAGACAAGGAGCATATGATGCCTATCGAATGGTCAGGATGGAACTCGAGACCAATTATCAAAGAAATCATCCGGCTGTGCAGAAAATATTACTTTTTGTATTATTGCTGGCCATTGCTGGTGCGGTACTGTTTTCCTTCAAGTGGAAAGCCGGGAAAGCGGACCGGCAGTCCGAGGTGGACCAGATGGTAGACAGGGAATATGTGGAAGAATATTATGAAAACATTTTGCCGGATGAAATGACCGAGAATATACTTAAAATGCTGGATCTTATGAATACAGACCAGAAAACGGAACTGCTGAAAATGGGGGAACCGATTGCAGACGGAATTTATGTTCTTGGAAATGAGGAGCAGGTAAGACTGGGAATCAGCGCGATTGTAATGGAGAATAAAACCGTAGCGGAAGATCGGGAAAGGGATGTGCCCTCCTGTGAGGTAAAAGTGCTTTTGGATCCGAATGGCTATGCGTTTGAAGTTCAGGCACAGGAAGAGGAAAAGCTCATTCTTTATTGTGATCCGGAAAAACTGACAGGCTGCAGGAGCGCAGACATTTATTATGATGGTAAAAACGGTTACGTTAAATATGGTAACCGGCTGCAAAACGAAGAGCAGGAATCCGATCGGTACGTGCATGAGGCACTGGGATATCCGGTGTTCTTCGTTGTACCCGGAGAGAAAATCTGTGTTATGCCGGTGGAGGATGAGTGATGCCCTACACCGGATACTGCTCTCTGATCGAAGCATAGGTAGAAGCAATGATCTCCTGTGTGTAAGCACCGAGCCGCTTCTGGTCTTCTTTGGAGAGATCCTTCGCATAAAACGGTGTTCCATAGTGAATCACAATATTCGTCTTTTTAATCTTCGGAAGGTGATCCTCGAAGATGGCAGAGGTGTTGTATAAGGTTACCGGAACGATCGGGCAGCCGGTCTTCGTTGCAATTTTAAAGCAGCCCTCATGGAAGGGAAGAAAGGTTCCTTCCACCTTGTTGCGGGTGCCTTCCGGAAAAACGAAAATCGAGATGCCGGATTTGATTTTATCAATAGCGGTCAGAATCGTCTGCAGACCCTGCTTGATATCTTCGCGGTCAAGGAAGAGGCAGTGCAGATATTTCATCCAGATACTTAAAAGAGGAACTTTCAGAAGTTCCTTTTTTGCGATATATCCGGTAGGACGCGGTACGCGCACGTAGGTCGCAATGATGTCGTAAAAGCTTCTGTGGTTTCCGATATAAAGTACAGCCTGATCTTTGGGAACATTTTCTTCCCCGATCACGGTGATCTTCACACCGGAAATAAACAGAACCACGCGGAACGCCCAGTTCACGATCGCGAGGGAACTGCGGTTCTTGATATCCATATTGAACTTCCCGATGATCCATTCAATGAAAAATAACGGAATACTGCAAATTAAAAATAAAGTAACAAACAGTGCTGTAATAATGAAACGAAGCATTGTAATTCCTCCATATCAAATGTTCAGGATCCTGCAAAAAGATCTTTGTTTAGTATAGCCCAAACGGGGAACCATGACAAGTAAAGAAATAAAAGAGATAAAGTGCACAGAGTGCCATACTTCGTAAAAAATGTTCACATGATATAGAAAAATATGGTATGATGTAGGAAGCACAGCAATGTGAGTCTTAGATATAGAGTAAAGCGAGGTTTCCGAATGGACAAGATAGCTGTTTTAATTCCCTGTTATAACGAAGAAAAAACCATAGAGAAGGTAGTGGCCGATGCAAGACGGGAGCTGCCGGAAGCAGTGATTTATGTATATGATAATAATTCCACAGACAAAACGGCAGAGCTTGCAGCGAAGGCAGGTGCCGTGGTACGCCACGAGTACATGCAGGGCAAGGGAAACGTGATCCGCAGAATGTTCCGTGAAATTGATGCCGAATGCTACATTATGGTGGATGGTGATGATACCTATCCCATGGAGTTTGCAAGAGAGATGGCAGACAAGGTATTAAAGTACAATTCCGATATGGTTGTGGGTGACCGTCTTTCCTCCACCTATTTTGAGGAAAACAAGCGTCCCTTCCACAATATGGGAAATACGCTCGTAAGAGCCAGCATCAACCGGCTGTTCGGCTGTAAGATCAAGGACATCATGACCGGATACCGCGCGTTCAGCTACGGCTTTGTGAAGACCTTCCCGATCCTGTCAAAGGGCTTTGAGATCGAAACGGAAATGACCATTCATGCGGTCTATAACCATATGCAGATTGATAATGTGATTGTAGAATACCGTGACCGTCCGGAAGGAAGTGAATCAAAGCTCAACACCTATTCCGACGGCTTTAAGGTATTGTTTACGATCTTCAAGCTTTACCGTGATTATAAGCCGTTTGGATTTTTCAGTATCCTTGCGCTGATTCTTGGAATCCTTGCCGTGATATTCTTTATTCCGGTTCTGGCTGAATATGTGAAGACCGGACTGGTATTGAAGTTCCCGACCCTGATTGTCTGCGGCTTCGTGGGACTGGCTGCCATTCAGTCGTTCTTTGCAGGACTGATTCTGTCGAATATGGCAATGAAGAACCGCAGAGACTTTGAATACCGTTATACGCTCGTCTGTGAAAAGGGACGCCGTATGAGCGGAGAAAATAAATAATAATCTTCCTGAAGCAGGATAAACAGAAAGGATTTTAGAAGATGAAGAAAGTACTTTCCCGTTGGTATCTGTTGGTGATCGGAGGCTTCCTGTTGGCTGCCATGGCAGTGTTTCTCCTGTGCGGAGAGGACAGTGTCATAGCCGTCCATGACAATCTGGATCTGTTTATCCCACAGCTTCAAATGATGAAAAACGACCACTCGTTTTTCAGTCATGATGCTTATGTGGATTTCCTTGGAGGAATCAGCCGTGATACGCTGTTCTCCGAGTTTTACATTTACACGATTCTGTTTATGCTGTTGCCGGCATTCCCGGCGTATATTACAGCATATTTCCTGAAAATTCTGATTGCCATTGCAGGCTCTGTTCTGCTTGGCAGGGAACTCCTTGGTGAAAAATATAAAAGTCAGCAGGCTCTTGTCTGGTTATGCGGCTTTGCCTACGGAATCCTGAATGTCTTTCCGGCATTTGGTATTCCCTTTGCGTCCATTCCCCTGCTTTTGTTCCTGCTTGTTAAAATCATGCAAAAGCCGTCTTTTGGATGGTATGCGGCGTTGTTTTTCTATCCGGTGCTGTCCTATTTTTCCTATTTCGGACTGTTTATTCTGGCGTATATGGCGCTTGCCTTTCTGATCTTATGGATTAAAGACCGGAAATTCCCGGGAAGAATGCTGCTTGCCATTGCTGTGCTGTCGGTGGGGTACATCGTGTGCGAATACCGGCTGTTTTACATGATGCTGTTCGATGACGAGGTGACGATCCGTTCAACGATTGTGGCAGGAAGCTATACGGTTTCCGAGGTTCTTGCGACTATCGGGGACTCCCTTGTAAAGGGGATGTTCCACGCAGAAAGCGTCCATATGTATGTGGTGCTTCCGGTTTGTGCCGTTTACTTTTTTTATCTGAATATTTCTTATCTGGTGAAGAAAAACGCAAGAGGTATTTTTCATGACTGGTATAATCTTCTCATGGTCATTCTTGTTTTTAACAGCCTGATCTATGGCATTTATTACCTGGAGCCGGTGCGGAATGTGGTTGAGTTTCTGTGCCCGCCGCTTACCGGATGGCAGTTTAACCGGACGATTTTCTTTAATCCTTTTGTGTGGTATGCTGCATTTTTCCTGGTTCTGAAGCGGCTGTATGAGAAGGAAAAAAAGAGCCTTCGTGTGACCGCAAACCTTCTGGCGCTTGCAGCAGTGCTTGTGATTCTGGGAAGCAATACCCGTTATAATGACCTTTATCATACCTGTTTCAGTAAGGTGTATGAAATGGTGAAGGGACAGAAGGCAAATGACCTGACCTACCGTGAATTTTATTCTACGGACCTTTTTGACAAGGCAAAAGAGGATATCGGATACTGTGGACAGTGGTCCGTGGCATACGGCTTTTATCCGGCTATTCTGGAATACAATGATATTGCCACTCTTGATGGTTATCTTGGCTTTTATTCCCAGAATTATAAGGAAGAATTCCGGAAAATGATTGCACCGGCACTTGACCGGGTGGAGGAGAGCCGGTTGTATTTTGATGAATGGGGAGCGCGTGCCTACCTTTATTCCGGTACGGATCCTTCCATTATTAACAGCTCCCGTATCTATGAGGTGACCGACCATGACCTGTATCTGGATGTGGATCAGTTTAAGCGTCTGGGAGGACGGTACATCTTCTCCCGTATTGACCTCGGCAATGCCGAAGAGATCGGGCTTACCCTGATCGGGACCTATACGGATGAGGCTTCACCGTACACGCTTTATGTTTATCAGACAACCTCCCGCTATCGGGATGTGGACCATGCCAATCTGACACTGGAAGAGATGAAGCAGACGACCTGTGATATGGAGCTGTTGGATGCACAGCTGACAGAAATGAAGGAACTGGCAGCAGAAGCGGAAGCAGCCGGGGAAGCCAAGGATCCGGAGCGTGTGAAGGAATTGTTCGGGGAGACACTGGATGAAGTGGAAAAGCTGTCAACCTGTTATTCTCTTTCACAGATTACCTATTATCAGAATATTTTTGATGAAGAAAATCAGGAAATCCAGGCAGAGCTTCTCGATGACGTGATGGATTACGGAGACCGGTTGAATGTAGCGATCCGGGAGTTGTGTAAATCACCGTATCAGAATACGATGACTGAGCTGATGAATGCGGAGCAGGTGGAGGCTTACCTTGAGTATGAAGAGATGACGGACGAAGAGAAGGAGCTTACGGCGAAGGAAAACAGTCTGGAGCAGGAGTACGAGCAGCTTTCCTCCGAAGAATTTTATTATGAATATGACGGGGAAGAGTGGGATTTGAACCGTCTGAATATGGAAGCGGATGAGATGGATCATGATGCTGTTGTTGAGATCTATCAGGGAATCTGCAAGCAGAGGAATGATGCGGTCGGAGAGGTTTTTGTGGAGCTTGTGGACGTTCGGAATGAGATCGCAAAGCTGAACGGCTATGACAATTATGCAGAATATGCGTATGATGCAGTTTATGTGAGAGACTATACCCTCGATGAAACCAGGGATCTTTTAAAGGAGATCCGTAAGCACGTGGTACCGGTCATGGCGGATATGAAGGATGTGCTTAATGACACGGATTATATGAGATTGTATACCGAAGGACAGGGGATCGAAAGTACATCGATCATTGAACAGATCGGACCGTATCTGGAAGAGATTGATCCGGAGCTTAAGGATACACAGGAGCATTTTCTTAAGTACCGGCTGTATGATATGGATACCTCACAGAACAAGGCGAACACGGCTTTTACCATGCGGTTATCTTACTTTAAGGATGGCTTTATATACGGACAGATGTACGACAATTACATGGACTACTACAATGTAATCCATGAATTCGGACATTACAACAATGTCTACCGCAGTGCCGATACCTTTTTTGAATCCAGTAACAACATTGATGTCAGTGAGATTCATTCCCAGGGCATGCAGATGCTGTTTTATGACTATTACGATGAACTGTTAGGAGAGGATATCGGAGATATTTACGCATTTTATGATGTGTACAGCATGGCGGATAATGCGATTTCCACAGCACTGATTTCAGAGTTTGAGATTGCTGCTTATGAGAATCCGGATATGACGCTTGAGGAGCTGAATAAGCTGTATCTGCAGCTTTCACGCAGGTATGGCATGCAGTATGATTCCCAGATCAAGGAGCTTTATACCTGGTCTGAGGTTCCGCACATTTTCACCTCACCGTGCTATTATTTCTCCTATCTGACTTCAGCATTCTCGAGCCTGGATATTCTGACGATGGCAGAGGAAGACCGTCATGAGGCTGTTGAAACATATATGACGCTGACAACCATTCCGGGATATGTGCCGTACTGTTCAGCCGTGGAATATGCGGGGCTGCGCGATATTTTTGATGATGGTGTGGCGCAGGATATTATAGAAGAGACTGCATCCATTCTTGGAGTAAAGGGATATTAGAACGGACATGAAGAACCACACGCAAAAAATGCGTGTTGCAGGTGTCAGCCAGTCGGTTGCAGAATCAAAACCGGATGAAAAAGAAATGATGATAAGCGTGATTATGAACTGTATTTGCGGATAGGCTGAAGGTTTGTTTTGCAGAGCAGCATTGTGAAAACAATGTTGGCTCTGCTTTTTTCTTTATATAGACATTATCTGTCATTCTGTTCTGGTAAAATCAGAGTCATCAAAGCAGTAAAGATTATGTATGAAAACAGGAGGGCTGCAGGTGAACCACAAATTTCAAAGGCTGGTACAGGAAGGGGATATTGATAAAGTACGCACAATGTTTATAGAATCGTTAAATAAAAGAGATGATGGATTTCGAAGAGAAGATATGCTGTTGTATGCGGAAGAGCAGCTACAGATCTGTATGATTTGCATGATGGAGAAGAAATGCAATCCGATATTTCAAGATGGGACAAAGCATATGCCGATGAACAGAAAGAAAAGCTTAAGGACAACTTTTCCGGAAAAAGAGCCCATGTGGTGACAGACTATCTGCAGGAGAAAAGCTTTGAAGGCTATATGCACAGGCAGGAACGAATTATGGTTTTTATGGCAGCTATGATGATTGTGACAGGCCTGATCAGAGAGATTTCAGGAGAAGGGTATGAAATACAAAATGGAGCGTTTTTACTTGCAGGGACAGTGATGCTTCTTCTGATTGTGTGGTATCGGAAAAAAATCTTTTAAAACAAGACTGTCTGGAAGGAAAAGAGAGATGAAATATATTGTGTTAAGCGTATGCAGAGCAGTAGCTGGAGCGGGAACGATGGAAGAGGAACGTTGCTGTGAGACGATCCGGATTACGGCACTTATGCTGGGAGAAAACAGGGAAGAAATTTAAAATGGAAAAGCCATCTAGAGAGTAACTTATAGAGATAACAGAGGATCATGTCTGTGAGGAATATATAAATATGTTTCTACTTTCCCAGTTTGTTTTTTGGCATTTAATTTATTGTAAAAAAATGATAATATAAAAGTGTCATTGTTATAGGGATAGGGGATCAATTGAGATGAATTGTATGGCCAAATTGGAATTACATATACAAAGTGATGGAGAACTTGCTTTTCAGATGTCATCACTTTTTCATGGTGTTTTGATGGAAATATTACCAGAAGACTATGCAGAATATCTGCATCAATCCGGTTTGCATCCATTTTCACAACATTTGGAAAAGAGACAGGAAAAATGGTATTGGGTTATTTGCTGTCTCAATGAAACGGCAAGAGATATTATTATAAAAAAGGCTCTTTGGGATTTAAAACAGTTTCCACTTAAGAGACAACAGCAGAAAATAGAAATTTTGGATAAAAAATACACAGAATGTACCTATAAAGAGTTGATGGATTCGTTTTATGGAGAAAAAGATAGCAAATATATACAAGTGCGTTTTAATTCACCAACAGCGTTTAAAAGTCAGGGGCAATATGTGTTCTATCCGGAATTAAAATATGTCTTTCAGAGTCTGATGAACCGGTATGATGCGGCATTAGAAGAAGATGCTATGAGAGATCAGGAAACACTGGAGCAGCTTTGTAATAATGCAAAAATAATTCGATATGATCTGCGTAGTGTCAGCTTTTCATTAGAGGGAGTGAAGATACCCGCATTTATGGGGGATATAACAATTAAAATGAATGGAACGCAAACGATGGCTAACTTTGCAAAAATGCTATTTATGTTTGGTACATATGCTGGTGTGGGTATAAAAACATCACTTGGCATGGGAAGTATTCAGCTTATACAGAGAAAAGGGGGAAGTACATGTTGACAGAAAATCAGATCAAGCTGACGATAGGCAGTCTTTTACATGATATTGGAAAGGTTACATATCGGAGCGGAGATGGAAGAGCACACAGTCAGAGTGGTTATGAGTTCTTGAAGAATGAAGCAGATGTGAATGATCAAACGATACTGGATTGTGTAATGCTCCATCATGGCAGGGAGATTGGAAGTGCAAAACTGCCGGATAATGCCTTGGCATATATTACATATTATGCAGATAATGTAGCGGCTTTTGCAGATCGTCGTGATGCAGAAGAAGGAGAAGAAGGATTTGACAGGAGTATACCATTAGCCAGTGTATTTAATGTATTAAATGGCAATCATGGAAAATGTCACTATGCACATCGGACACTGGAGCCGGATGGGGAGATCAATTTTCCAACAGAAGATACGGTAGAACTGGATGTTTCGTTTTACAAAAAGGTCATTGATCGTATTACAAATAATCTTAAGGGCATTGCATGGAAAGAAGAATATATCAGTTCTCTTTTATCAGTGCTAGAAGCAAACCTGTCTTATATACCTTCATCTACATCAAAACGTGAGCTCGCAGATATTTCTTTATATGATCATTTAAAAATGACAGCAGCCATAGCAGCTTGTGTTGAACAGTTTTTAGAGGCGGAAAAGGAAGAAAACTATAAAGAACGTCTCATGATTCATGCAAAACAGTCCTATGAAGAGAAAATGTTCCTTTTGTATTCTATGGATATATCAGGTATTCAGAAATTCATATATACAGTAGGTGAAAAAGGAGCACTAAAGGGGTTACGTGCCAGAAGCTTTTATCTGGAAATTATGATGGAGCATATGGTAGATGAATTGCTGGAAAGGGTATCATTAACCAGAGCAAATCTGATTTATACTGGTGGTGGTCATTGTTATATGCTTCTTCCTAACACACAGGAAATTAAGGAAAAGGTTCGAATATATCATGCAGAAATAAATAACTGGTTCTTAAAACAGTTTGACACTGCTTTATTTATAGCCTATGGATATGCAGAGGCAAGTGCAAATAATCTTCGTGATGTACCAGGGGGAAGTTATAGCGGGTTATATCAAGCTGTTTCCAAAATGATATCTTCGCAGAAGTCTCATCGTTATCGGGCGTCAGAAATTCAAATGTTAAATAGCAAAGAAAGAAGTGGAGAACGGGAATGTGTGGCGTGTCGTCAAATGGCTGTGCTGGATGAAAGAGATCATTGTCCTGTCTGCCGGGCACTGGAAAAATTGTCTTCGAACGTGTTGCATGAAAAGTATTTTACGATTCTAAATAGGAGTGAACCTGATGCATTGCCTCTTCCAGGAAATCAGTATCTGATAGCAGATAGTGAAAAAGAACTGCTGGCATGTATGGAAACACCAGTGTATAGACGCTGTTACACAAAAAACAGTATCTATACGGGAAAACATGTAACTACAAAATTATGGGTAGGAGATTATTCAGCTAAAGAAACTTTTGAAGAACTTGCAAAACAATCAAAAGGAATTAAGAGAATTGGTATCCTGCGGGCAGATGTGGATAATTTAGGAACGACATTTGTACATGGATTCGAGAGGCCAGACGATCATAATCACTATACAACACTTTCTCGAACGGCTACGTTATCCAGACAGTTATCATTATTTTTTAAATTTTATATAAACCAGATATTGCAGGATAATGAGAGAAATGTAACGATTATCTACTCGGGAGGGGATGACATCTTTCTGGCAGGTGCATGGAACGAGGTAATAGAAACTTTTATTGATTTGCAGAGTGCACTGAAAAGATTTACGCAGGGAACATTGACAATTTCAGGTGGTATAGGAGTCTATCATCCGAAATATCCGATTAATATAATGGCAAAAGAAGTAGAACATTTAGAAGATGCGTCTAAGGGAGTAGAAGGTAAAAATGCAATTACCATATTTAGTGATCTTCACAGCTATCCATGGTTAGAATTTACAGAAAAAGTCATGAAAGAAAAAATGAATCTGTTGTGTAGTTTCTTTACAGATGATAATGAAAGAGGAATGAATTTCCTTTATAATCTTACAGAGTTGCTTCGAAATCAGGCAGAAAAGATTCAGATCGCAAGGTATGTTTACCTGTTATCCAAGATGGAACCTTTGGAGAAAGAGGGAAAAGAGAAAATGGAAGCATACCGCTTGTTCTCAAGAAAGATGTATGAATGGGCGCAGGAAGAAACAGATCGAAGAGAGCTGGTTACAGCAATATACGTATTTGTTTATATGCATAGAGAAGAGAAGGAGGATTTGGCAGATGATATTGACGAGTGAAAATTATGTGACAAAAGCAGAGGCAGTAATGAAAAAACTCTGTAATGAAAAGGATTTAAAGGGGCATGATGTGGAGCCGGTTACAACTTCAAAGATCAGAAATCTGCTTGCAATGACAGCTGATATTTATAATGAAGTGGTAAATTGCAAGGAGGAGAAATTATCGAAAGAACTTATTGAGCAAATCAACTATCTGAAGATTCGATTTGTTTATGAGGCAGGTAGGGAACCTAAAGTAGGAAAGTTGATCCGCGAAGCCCAGATCTTAGACTGTATTGATGATATTGGGGATCAAAGAGAGACTTATATTTTATTTAGTCGATATATGGAAGCACTGGTAGCATATCGAAAATTTTATGGAAAACGCGATGAATAGGGGGAAAAATAATGTTTGCAAAAATTGAAATTACAGGTGTTTTAGAGACAGAGACAGGATTACATATAGGAGGTTCGGATGCATTTGCTGCAATTGGAGCTGTGGACTCTCCTGTTATCAGGGATACAAGAACAAATATGCCGATGATTCCGGGAAGTAGTCTTAAAGGGAAAATGCGTGCTCTTTTGGCGAAGGAATTTAATGATGGCATAAAGAAACCGGATGATGATGATCTAAGGTTAACATCATTATTTGGCAGTGCTAAAAAGGGAGATCTGCATGTAAGCAGAATTCTTTTTTCGGATCTTTTTTTTAGTAACATGGATGAATTACGCCGTGCCGGAATAAATGGAGCTACTGAAGTAAAGTTTGAGAACAGCATTAATCGAGCAACAGCAGTAGCCAATCCAAGGCAGCTTGAACGGGTAGTGAGAGGGGCTAAATTTCCATTAAGATTGATCTATGAAATTTCTGAAAATGCTGGAAATGCAGATGGCGATATAGTGATTCGGGATTTTGAAACATTGAAAGAAGGATTTCGTTTGCTGCACCATGATTATTTAGGGGGGAGTGGATCAAGAGGTTATGGCCGTGTGAAAATTAGCGAACTGAATGTAGATGTTGTAGTTGGAGAAGTGGATGATATGCTTATCGAAAAATGTAAAGATATTTTAGCAGATTAAGGGGATTAGCAATGGAATATGGAATCTATAAGCTTGACTTTCAAACCGGTGTACATTTTGGAACCGGTATGTTGAATGAGAGTGCAATGACGTTTTACGCAGATCAACTTTTTTCTGCGTTATATATTGAAGCTTTAAAACAAGGATGCGCAGATGATTTCATGAATAGTGTAAAAACAGGACAACTTCTTTTTTCAGATGCGTTCCCTTTTATAGGACAGCAGTATTTTGTTCCAAAGCCTATGCTGTATGTGGAAAATAAAAGGGAGGAGCAGGGAGATTCTATAAAGAAAAAGAAGTTTAAAAAACTACTTTTTCTTCCGGAGGAAGAATTGAATGCATTTTTAGATGGTTCCTTAGAATATAAAGATGATCCGTTAAAGAATATTGGAAAGTTTGTGCAGCAAGCCAAGGGGAATGTAAGATCAGGAGAAGAAGATACACGACCTTTTCGATTAGGTACCTTCAACTTTAATGAAGGGAGTGGACTGTATGTGATATTGGCTTATGAGAATGTGACGGAAAAAGAGCTATTTGAAGAGTTGTTTGAAGCATTATCCTATACCGGAATTGGTGGAGAAAAATCATCTGGACTGGGAAAATTTGTATTGCGTACAGGAACACTTTCTGTAGATTACCGGAGACGTCTGGATGCTAAAACTGAGAGAAATATGTTGTTGTCTGTGGCACTTCCGCGGCAGGAAGAAATGGAATTGGCATTGGAAGAAGCTGCTTATACCCTTATGAAAAGATCGGGATTTATTGACTCACAGACATTTGCTCCGGAGGTACAAAAGAAAAGAGATATGTATGTTATGGGAGCCGGATCTATTGTGAGATACCAGTTCAAGGGAGATGTATATGATGTGGCACCAGAAGGAAAACATCCGGTATATCGATATGCGAAGCCATTATTCTTGGGGGTATGAGTATGAAGGACTATTTGAAATATTATGAGGGAATCATAACGGTATTATCGCCTATACATGTGGGAAATGGTGCTGAAATTGGAAAGAAAGAATACATCTACCAACCGTGGAACCATATGGTAATTATTCCTGATGTGGCCAAAATGTATATGGATATAAAGAGAAAAGGTCTGGAGGATAAATTCATTCGTTTCATGACAGATACAAGTCCGAAATCTATGCCATTGTCAATGTGGTTAAAGGAAAATGGATATGGTGGAGCGGATTACGTAAAGTGGAAAAAATACGAGATGGATGCAGGAGATGCCTTTTCCAGTGGGAAGGATCGACCAAAAGGAATTATGACATTTAATAAGGATTCCTATGGTATGCCATATATTCCGGGAAGCAGTATCAAGGGAGTATTGCGTTCGGCTCTTCTTGCATGGGAAATACAAAAAAATCCAGGGAAATATAAAAGAAATAAAAATGAAATTGAATTAAAATCCAGGGAACGGGCAAATAGAAAACACTGTTTAGAACATGAAATTAATCGATTAGAACAGGATGTTTTGTATACATTGAACCGCAATGAAAAGAAGATTGGAAATGCAGTAAATGATAAGCTGGCTAATTTAATTATTGGAGATAGCGCACCGATCGCACTTGATGATATAATTTTATGTCAAAAGATTGATGTAAATCTTAGAAAAGAAGAAAAAAAGCTGCCAATTTTGAGAGAGGCTGTGAGACCGGGAACCCAGATCAGATTTTCCATGACTGTGCAACAGGATGAAAGTAATAACTTTTACAGTGTTGAGAATATTATGGAAGCAGTTAATTGTATGGAAACTCTTTCTAATAGATATTTTTATGAAAAATTTGGAAGAGGTAGTAAAGAAGCAGATATCATAAGATTAGGCGGAGGCTGCGGTTTTGTATCCAAGACAGTGCTTATTTCACTATGTGAGGAGAAAACGGTAGAAGTAGTGGATAACGTATTTAAAAATACGCTTGGTAAGAAATACGAAGAGCATAAGCATGGAAGAGATCGTCGTTTAGGGGTTGCGCCTCATACATGTAAATGTACCAGATATAATGGGAAATTATATGATATGGGAATGGGAAAAGTAGAATTCATTTCAAAAGGGTAACTAAAGAATGAGGGGGAATAGATAACATTTCCCCCGATACTGATAAAATAAGGATTGATGGGAGGGGAAGATACTATTTTAGGCAATAATTAGTGCTGAGTAGATTTGCCACGCAAAGACTATAAAAAAGCCTGTAATATCAAGGGATAGAAAAATCAGGGTTAATATAAAGAAATCCCCATGAGGGGACGAGAACATTATAAAAAACAATGCTGTATCCGAATAATTCATGTTAATATAAAGAAATCCCCACGAGGGGACGAGAACTGTTGTGTCGAATCACACAATCATTATTTATTTTGTAAGTTAATATAAAGAAATCCCCACGAGGGGACGAGAACTTTCTTAATCCAAATCACGTTATCATAAGGCACAGTTAATATAAAGAAATCCCCACGAGGGGACGAGAACGCATCTGGTATCCATTCCATAATTTCGCTTGGCTTTGTTAATATAAAGAAATCCCCATGAGGGGACGAGAACATTGTAGGTAACTCATCCGAGCTAACATCCGTTGTATCGTTAATATAAAGAAATCCCCATGAGGGGACGAGAACATTCCGTGTT
>ENA-ORSL01001288-ORSL01001288.1-human-gut-metagenome-genome-assembly--contig:-NODE-1288-length-21714-cov-3.417932_pt1 | contig 21714 bp, 13 predicted proteins | sample MGYA00242190_ERZ509157 | MGnify/ENA primary metagenome ERZ509157 (study PRJEB26280, sample SAMEA2338664) | human gut metagenome | biome: human gut; feature: human-associated habitat; material: faeces...
CGGGAAATCGGCGGGGTTCAGTGTGACGAGCAGGGCCGCATTCGCGTTTTCGCCGTCACGCGCATGGTCGGACATCCCGTTCGTCACGACGCCGCCCGGCTCGCTGGCCGCGCAGACCACTTCCCCGCCCGGGCACATGCAAAATGTGTATACCCCGCGCTCGCCTGTCGTATCCGACAGCGTGTATTCGGCCGGACCAAGCCGCACGTCACCGGCATAACGCCCGTACAACGCCCGGTCTATATCCTGTTGCAAATGTTCTATGCGAACACCCACGGAAAACGCTTTGGGCTCTATTACAACTCCCCTGCGCTGCAGCATACCGTAGGTATCCCGGGCGCTGTGTCCCGGTGCCATAACCAGCGCACCGCAGTATATATCGCCCTGCGTTGTTATGGCTACAAGTCCTCCCGGACACTCTTTTACGTCATCAAGCCGACAGTTGAACATGACTTTTCCGCCGCGCGCCGTTATTTCATCCAGCAGGCTTTGCGTCACGCCGCGCAGAATATCTGTGCCGACATGCGGCTTTGCTCTTGTGAGTATATCGGCAGGCGCACCGTGCTCGGCCAGTGTTTTCAGCACGTATGAACAGCGCGCATCGGAAATCCGCGTTACCAGCTTACCGTCGGAAAATGTTCCTGCACCGCCGGCACCGAACTGTATATTTGACTCGCTGTTGAGAATATGGCGCGATGTGAATGTTTCAACCGCCGCCACGCGTTCGGCCACACAGCCTCCGCGCTCGATAACAACGGGTGAATATCCGCATCTTGCCAGCAGCAATCCGCAGAACATACCTGCCGGGCCTGTCCCCACCACAAGCGGCGGTGCGGCAAGAGGTTCGTTTCCTCGTACAAGCTCGAGCTCCGGGCTTGAATATTCACGCCCGCCAAGCCTGCTCAGCGCCGCGCCTGACGGTAGTCTGCCCGCCTCTCCCTCGACAAACACAGTGCATATCAACCGTATATCATCGCGATGCCGGGCATCTATAGCTCTGCGGTACAGCTTTAAATTAAGACCGGCGGGATTGTATCCCGCCAATCTCAGTTTGCGGCCGGCTGCCGCAAGTATGTCATGCTCTGTGGCATCAAAGCTGAGATTAACGCCGTCAAGCAATATTCTCCGGGTTACCGTCATCAGTATATCCTTTCAATGTCAATGGAAACGCCTCTCTCGGAATCAACCACCGAAACGCCTTCCGGCAGTTCAAACTCGCTGATGTGCAGTATGAGCGGCTCTCCTACCCGTATTTCACCGTCATTAACAGTATACACATACAATTCATTAATTCCGCTGACCAGCTGCGGGTCACCGACAATCGTCACTTCCGACGGATGCATGCTGACATTGTAATTCGAACTGACGCCGTTGGTAAACTTGATTTTGAGCGGCACTGTTTTGGTTGTTGTAACCTTTACCGACACCTTAATCTCTGTTACATTACACTTGACGTACGGGTTTGAAATAAGCATGCCGTATTCATCATACAGCCCGACCGTTCCCACAAGATTGAGACTCTTGTCGATCACACCCGCGTTGAACGACACCGCCGCGTACGAAACCGTATCAAGCACCGATGCAGGGCCGCTTATAATAACCGTTTCATGGTCAGCCACCGGATCGCTGAGCGAATATGCCGCGTTGAGCACATAGTCAAGTCTGACCTTGACATCGACCGTCCTGCTTGTATTTATATCGACATTGACCGAGATTTGGCTCGGTTCAATGGACACCAGCGTAGAGTTTTTGGGGAGCTCGACCTGAACAGGAAGGTTATAGCGTCCCGTTTCAGTAATCTGACTTACATCGACATATATACGCACATCGTCGGCAGTCAGAGATCCTATATCGCCTCGCTTACCGGACAGCGTAACTGTAACGGTTTTATCGTAGCCTTCGATGACCGACATATTGCCGGTGCTCAGCGACGACGCGCCGTCAATATTGACAGTAACACCCGAAATGCTCTGTTCAAACCCCGTAGTTTCGGTGCTCATGACGTACAGCCACACCGAAACCGCCAACAGAAGGCAAAACGCAAATGCCCACCTGTCGCCGCGGGTTCCTCGCTTGCCGGTAAGCCAATCACGCACTATTTCATAATAGCCCTTGACAATACCCACCACACGCCCGCCGAAATCATTACAGCGTGTTTCGTTGTCACTGCTCTGTGCGGGATCGCCCGTTACACGCGACTCGGAATTTGCAGACTCGGAGTCTATCATTTCTTGGTTTTGTTTATCGTCCATTGTTGGCATCTCCTGAATTGTTTTTACGTGCTGACGACAAGCCGGAGCGCGACACGCGCTGACCGTTATGTGACAGCAGGGCAAGCAGGGCATGCTTGAGAGTGTTGTAGTTGTAGTTGCGGGTTATCTGCCCCTCGCAGGCAATCGAAATAATTCCCGTTTCCTCCGAAACAACGACTACAACCGCGTCGCTGACTTCGCTTATACCTATTGCCGCCCGGTGACGTGTACCCATGCTGTTGTCAATGTTTTCGGCAGCCGTAAGAGGAAGCACACAGCCGGCAGCGTATATCTGCATATCGCGGATTATAACCGCACCGTCGTGAAAAGGAGCCTTGTCGTAGAATATATTCTGCAAAAGCCGTGACGACAGCTTTGCACTTATCTCATTTGACGGTTTGATATACTCTCCCAGCTTGACCGAACGTTCAATTACTATCAGCGCACCGGTTTTGTACAGCGACATATCACACACCGCCTCGCAAATTGAGTCAATACCTGCATTCAGAGCGGCAAGGTCACGTGTTTCAGTAGAACCTATATTGCGGAAGCCGGAAAGCGGTGTATTGCCCACCTTTTCAAGCGCCGCGCGAAGCTCGGGCTGAAACACGATTATAATAGCAATCATGCCGACCTGATAAAAATTCTGCAATATAAACTTGATGGCGTGCATCTGAAATGCGGTGCTGACGACCAGCAACGCTATAATGACCAACAGACCACTCATTAACTTGCCCGCTCTGCGGTTTTTTATAAAGTGGTAAATAGCAAAAAACAGCAAGGCCAGCAAAAGGATATCAAGGAGATCGACAAATCTTATATCTGCGATCGGCGAGAATACATATTCCCTGAGCTTGCTCCACAGCGTGACGAATATATTTTCTGATTGCATATCCGGCGCTCCTCCGACATAGTACGGCAGTGATTAGATAAATTATTATAACACATAATTGAGCGGATTTCAAATAATTTCGGTCATTATTTACTATTTGTTTATATTTTATTTATATATTCTCCGCGCACGCTCCTATTTGTTCAAATATTTCCATATATTTGCCGTTAAGCGCGTGCAAAAGGCCGTGTCAGAGCCCGGATTGTCAAATTTATATTGATTTCCCGACAATTTTATGATATACTTTTAATATCAAAATCTCACGAGGTAAATTATACCATGAACTTCAATGTTGATATTCCTGTCAGGATAGTTTCAGGGTGCGGATGTCTGAAGCAAAACGGTGCTGAACTCGTTGTCGGAAAGCGTGCGGCCATAGTCTGCGGCGCTCACGGCGCGGCCGCCAGCGGTGCGCTCGGCGATGTGTGCGACATACTTACAGAGGCGCATGTCGAATACCTGATATTTGATAAAATAACCGAAAATCCTCCGCTCGCTATCTGCTTTGACGGCGGTCAGGCCGTACATGCGTTCGGAGCGGATTTTGTGATAGGAATAGGCGGCGGCTCATCGCTCGACGCGGCAAAGGCAGTCGCCGCATTCGCCGCCAACCCCGAAATTGAGCCGGAGCAGTTGTTTGATGACACAGCGCTGACAAGCTTTCCGCTTCCGCTGGTGCTCATTCCGACCACAGCGGGCACAGGCAGTGAGGCAAATCCTTACGCGGTAATGACACTTCCCGACGGATTGCGCAAGCGTTCATTCAAGCACCGGGGGGCCTGGGCACGTGTTGCATTTCTCGACCCCGCATACACATACTCACTTCCCCACCGCAACACTGTTTCTTGCGCACTCGATGCCTTTGCACACGGACTTGAATCCTACATGTCACCAAAGGCAAACGAGCTGTCAAAAATGATGGCCATGTACGCCATGCGCGGTATCTGGGACGTGCTTACGCGCTATCCCGAAACCTTTGACGCCGACATGCGTGAAACACTGCTGTACTGCTCATGTGCCGCCGGAATTGCAATAAGCGTAACCGGTACCGGCTTCCCGCATCCGCTCGGATATCCGCTGACGCTCATAGACGGTATACCGCACGGGGCAGCCTGCGCAGTTTTTGACGGCGACTACATTGAATATAATGAGCGTACCGAAGAGGGACGGCAGCGTATGAGTGAAATATACGCCTCACTCGGAACTACGCCGCGCATCATGAAGGAATACCTTCCCGCGCTGTCTGAGGTCGATCTGTCACTGACAGCCGATCAGATAGCTGAGCATGTTGAACTGGTCTGCGGTGCCAAGAATTATTCCAACAGTCCGTATATCATCACAAAAGACGAAATGATTGAGATATATAACAAACATTTTTTGAAATCGGTTCAGAAAGGTAACAAAAAATCATGCTCGAGCAACTGAAAAAAGAAGTTTATGAAGCCAATATGCAGCTGGTGCGCCATGATCTTGTGATATTCACATGGGGCAATGTCAGCGGAATTGACCGCAAACGCGGGCTGGTCGTCATCAAGCCGTCCGGAGTGGAATACGACAAAATGTCTCCTATGGACATGGTGGTGGTTGACCTTGACGGAAACATCGTGGAAGGCTACCTGAAGCCTTCATCAGATACGCCCACACACCTTGAGCTGTACCGCGCGTTTCCCAACATCGGCGGAATCACGCATACACATTCTCTTTACGCCACATCTTTCGCACAGGCAGGACGCAGTATAAAGCCGTTCGGAACCACGCATGCCGACTATTTCGGAGGTGCAGTTCCCTGCACACGTAAAATGTCGCCCAGCGAAATTGCCGGCGACTACGAAAAGAATACCGGACTTGTCATAGCCGAGACCTTCCAGAATATATCTCCCGACCGTATCCACGGGGTACTGGTCTACTCGCACGGACCGTTTACTTGGGGGAAAAACGCATCCGAGTCGGTCGAAACTGCTGTCGTGCTGGAAAACATAGCCCATATGGCACTCAATACCGAGATACTTCAGGTCGCTGTCGGAGCCAACGGAGGAGTGCCAATGCAACAGGATCTACTCAATAAGCACTTTGACCGCAAGCATGGCCCCGGAGCCTACTATGGCCAGTAATGACATCACATAAGAATAAAAGCTGTTCAATATAAGCATCAAGCACCCGTATTGAGATGTGGTTTTATCTCAATGCGGGTGCTGTTATTATTGTCAGAGATACAAATGCCGGGGCTTATTTTGCGCCTCTGCCGGCTTTGAGCAGATCGTGCTTGACCTGCCACAGTCTCTCGGACAAGTCGACATAATAGTTATGCGGATTGGTAAAACGCCGTACCTCGTCCCATATGCCCTCTATCTCGGCGGCACAATGTCGGCGTATGTCGTCAAGTGCCGGCAATTTATACACCTGCAGACCGGATTTGAACACAGGTACCAACAGTTCGGTTGCGGTGAAATCCGTCATAGTTTTGCGTTTCCAGGTGTACTCGGGATCAAATATCTCCAACGGACGGCTGTCATCGATCACTTCATCGTACACGCACAACAGATCTGCCTCCGCCTTGCCGCTCTCTCGACCGCGCAGACGGTACACTTTTTTGAAATGAGGAGTTGTAATTTTACCGACATTTTCACTGATTTTGATTTTGGGAATTATCTCGCCGTCATGTTCCACGGCACACAGCTTGTACACCGCTCCGAACACAGGGGAGCTTTTTGAAGTTATAAGCCGCTCACCTATACCGAAAGCGTCTATCTCGGCGCCCTGACGGATCAGCTCGCGTATGATGTACTCGTCAAGCGAGTTTGAAATGACTATTTTGCACTGCGGGAACCCGGCTTCTGTCAGCATTTTGCGCGCTTTCTGCGTCAGATATGTGATATCGCCGGAGTCGATACGTATGCCGCACTTGGTTATTCCGCGCGGGACCAATACCTCGCGGAAGGCCTTTATAGCATTTGGAATGCCCGATTCCAGTACATTGTACGTATCAACCAGCAGCGTGCAGTTCTCGGGATAAATTTCACAATAGGTTTTAAAAGCAGTATATTCGTCGTCAAACATCTGAACCCATGAATGTGCCATCGTACCGGTCGCCGGGACACCGTAAGCCTCGTCAGTAATGGTGCAAGCAGTGCCGGAGCACCCGCCGATATATGCCGCACGTGCGCCAAGTATTGCAGCGTCAGCTCCCTGTGCACGGCGTGAACCGAATTCGCTTATGGGTCTGCCTTTGGCGGCACGCGTCATACGCGAAGCCTTGGTCGCAATAAGCGACTGATGATTAAGTGCCATAAGCAGATATGTCTCGATGAACTGTGCTTCAATGGCAGGCGCACGTACAGTGATAAGCGGCTCGCCCGGGAACACCACAGTCCCTTCCGGTACTGCCCACATGTCGCCGGTAAAGCGGAATTTACGCAGATATGCCAAAAAATCCTCATCAAAGCATCCTTTTGAGCGCAGGTATTCAATGTCATCATCATCGAAATGCAGCTCGTTGATGTAGTTCACGATCTGCTCAAGTCCCGCGGCAACGGCATAGCCGCCGTTATCCGGATTGTCACGGTAAAAAGCGTCAAAGTAGACAATTCTGTTGCCTATGCCGGACTTGAAATAACCGTTGCCCATGGTTATTTCATAAAAGTCACACAGCATTGTAAGATTTCTGTCAATGTTTTTCATAGCAAAACCCTCTGAAAATATATATTGTTCTAAGTATAGCACATTTTAATGAAATATGCAATTATATTATTGAAAAATTGTGCCGGATATGATAGAATAAAAACAAATCAAAACATATACGGAGGTACAAAAATGTCAACCGATTCCGGCTACATAAACGCACGTCTGACATATGCCGAAGCAGGCATAGACACCGAGGCCGCAATTTCACGGCTCACATCGCTTCCCATATCCCTACACTGCTGGCAAGGCGATGATATACACGGATTTGAGGGCGGCGCGTCGCTTGACGGAGGCATACAGGTTACCGGCAACTATCCCGGTGCGGCACGCACACCTGAGGAGCTAATGGCCGATATCGACTTTGCGCTGGCACACATTCCCGGTCATCACCGCATTAATCTTCACGCAAATTATGCCATATTCACTGACGGCGAAAAAGTTGACCGCGACGCATTGGAACCGCGGCACTTCGAGCCGTGGGTAAAATTCGCCAAAGAGCGCGGACTGGGCATAGACTTCAATCCCACACTGTTTGCCCACCCTATGGCAGCAGGCCTGACGCTGTCAAGCCCGGATGAAAACATACGTCACTTCTGGATACGCCACTGCATAGCATGTCTGCGTATTTCCGAGTATTTTGCGACCGAGCTTGGCACTCCCTGCCTTATGAACATATGGATCCCCGACGGTCTCAAAGACATTCCGGCAGACCGCATGGCTCCCCGCGCCCGCTTTGCCGAGTCGCTTGACACCATTCTCGCAGCCGGATACGACCACTCCAAGGTGTTCATTTCGCTTGAATCCAAAGTATTCGGCATCGGACTGGAATCGTATACAGTTGGTTCGAGCGAGTTCTGCATCAACTACGCCGCCTCCCGCGGAATACTCTCGCTCATGGACAACGGTCACTACCATCCTACCGAGTCGGTTGCCGACAAAATACCGTCTATGCTGCTGTTCTCCGACAGGCTTGCACTGCACGTCACACGACCTGTGCGCTGGGACAGTGACCATGTCGTCCGCTTTGACGACGAAACACGCAGTATTGCAGATGAATTGGTTCGTTGCAACGCACTCGACCGGACATTTATAGCTCTTGACTACTTTGATGCCAGCATCAACCGCATAGCTGCCTGGATCATCGGCATGCACAGCCTTCAAAAATCACTGCTTTATTCCCTGCTGACACCGCACAAAAAATTGTCCGCACTTCAGGATGCGGGAGACTTCACACAGCTCATGGTTGTCAGTGAACAGCTAAAAACACTCCCGTTCGGAGAAGTATGGAACGAGTTCTGCCGCAGAAATTCGGTCGAACCGGGACTGCAGTGGTTTGAAGACGTCAAAAAATATGAACACGACGTACTGTCGGCCAGGAGGTAAATATCATGCTGTATAAAAAGAATTCCGCTCCCGAGCTTTCGGATGAGCTGTTCCGCTCTCCAAGCTGTGAATACCGAGGAACACCGTTCTGGTCGTGGAACTGCAAGCTGGAGCATGACGAGCTTATGCGACAGATCGACATTCTCAAGCAAATGGGCTTTGGCGGATTTCACATGCATGTGCGTTCCGGCATGGCCACCCCCTATCTGAGCGACGAATTTATGGAGCTTGTCGACGCTTGTGTGGATAAGGCGGAAAAAGAGGACATGCTTGCATGGCTCTATGACGAGGATCGCTGGCCGTCCGGCTTTGCCGGCGGACTTGTCACATCCGATCCGCAGTACCGCATACGATATCTTCTGTTCACACCAACGCCATATGAAGTTGAAGGCGGCAAGCTCAGAGAAGGAAATGAGCAGGCAACGGCGCTTCGAAGTGGGCTCGGCAAGCTGATAGCCGTGTTCGATGTGGAGCTTGACGAGGACGGCTGTCTGCGTCGGTATGAGCGGGTCGAGCCAAACGCCACACCGCGAGGACGGCTGTGGTACGCTTACGTTGAATCTCCTCAGTGTTCGCCGCGCTACAACGGTGCAACATATGTAAACGTGCTGGATCGCAAATCAATACAGCGCTTCCTTGAGGTCACACACGAGCGTTACTTTGAACGCTTCGGCAAGGAATTTGACCGGCGTATACCCGCAATTTTTACCGATGAACCGCAATTCACACACAAAACTACGCTGAGTTTTTCGAATATTGCACGCGACCAGGCAATGCCATGGACAGACGATCTTCCTGACACTTTCCGGGAAGCGTACGGAGAGGAGCTGATCCCCCACATTCCCGAGTTGTTCTGGGAGCTTCCGGGCAACCGTGTGTCGATAACAAGGTATCACTTTCACGATCATGTAACCGACCGGTTCGTCACAGCATTTGCCGATACATACGGCAACTGGTGCCGGAAGCATAATATTATGATGACGGGGCACGTCATGCATGAACCGCGCCTCGAATCACAGACACGCAGTGTGGGAGAGGCAATGCGTTCATACCGTTCCTTCCAACTGCCGGGCATAGATATGCTTGCCAATCGGTATGAGCTGACTACCGCCAAGCAGGCGGCATCGGCCGTCCACCAGTACGGCCGCGAAGGCATGCTCAGCGAGCTGTACGGTGTCACCGGCTGGGATTATGACTTCCGCGGTCACAAGCTGCAGGGTGACTGGCAGGCCGCACTGGGAGTCACTGTGCGCGTTCCTCATCTTTCGTGGGTGTCTATGGAGGGCGAGGCCAAGCGCGACTATCCTGCTTCAATCAGCTATCAGTCCAGCTGGTATACCGAATATTCATATGTTGAAGACCATTTTGCTCGGCTCAATACAGCGCTCACGCGCGGTCGCCCCGACATTCGCGTGGGCGTAATACACCCAATCGAAACAATGTGGCTGCATTGGGGGCCGTCCGACCGGACAGGGCTGATACGCAGCCAGCTCGACACCGACTTCCAGAATCTCACCTCATGGTTGCTTTATGGCTCGATAGACTTTGACTTTATATCCGAAGCGCTCTTGCCCGAACTGTGCTCAGAAGGCGAAGCCCCGCTTAAGGTCGGGCATATGTCATACGACGCCATCATTGTCCCCGGCTGTGAAACACTTCGTTCCTCGACCGTCGAGCGACTGACCGGTTTTGTACGTAACGGCGGCAAGCTGATATTCATGGGAGAATCCCCAAAATATGTCGATGCACGCAGTCAGCATGCTGACTATGTGCAGACACTGTACAGAGCTGCTACTTCAATTCCGTTTGCCAAGGCCGCGCTGCTAAACGAGCTTGCGCCGTTCCGCACACTTGAGATCCGTGGAGACAACGGCAGTCTGACTGAGAATCTTCTGTATCAGCTGCGCCGTGACGGCGACGACCGCTGGCTCTTCATTGCAAACGGCAAAGAACCGTATAACAACGACCTGTCAAAGCGGCAGTCAATTATAATCATACTGCCCGGCCGCTGGACTGCACGGCTGTACAATACGCTTGACGGCACCATATCGCATGAATCCGTAAGCTACCGTGGTGATTCCACAGTAATATCACACAGTCTCTACCAGCATGACAGCCTTCTGTTGCGACTGACTCCCGGAACCGACAACGAAACAGCAATACCGGCACCACGCAAAGCGGCAGCGCAGGTACTGCTTCCGCCGTCTGTCGGATACACGCTGGATGAGCCGAACGCGCTGTTACTTGACACCGCAGAATATTCATTTGACGGTGGAGATGTTCAGGCTGAAGACGAGCTGCTGCGAATAGACACTGCCTGCCGCCGCTCACTCGGCTGGACGCCTTGGAACGGCAGTGCCAATCAGCCATGGTGCCTGCCGGCTACCGAGCCTGAGCACCGCATAAAGCTGATATTCAGTATAGACAGCGACATTGACTACAGCGGCGCACGTTTGGCGCTTGAAACACCGGAAACGGCAGAAATCACCTTTAACGGGCAACGTATAGACAACACTCCTAACGGCTGGTATGTCGACCGGGCAATAAAGACTGTCGCATTGCCTCCGATACACCGCGGAGCCAATCGGCTTGAAATAGTATATCCGTTCGGTCAGAGAACAGCGGTAGAATGGTGCTATATTCTTGGTGACTTCGGAGTCAGCGTCTGCGGACGTTGCAAGCGCATAACAAAACTGCCGGATAAGCTGACATTCGAGAGCATTACAACGCAGGGTCTTGCCTTCTACGGCGGAACAGTTACTTATCACACCGAGGTAGAAACACATGGCGAAGAAATTGAAGTTACAGTTCCGCAATACCGGGCCGGAGCTGCCAAGGTATCGCTGGATGGCGGCAAGGCGGAATACGTCACATATGCACCATATCGCACGGTGTTCTCAAATATAGCGCCCGGGCGGCATAGGCTAGACATAAAGCTTTATCTGACGCGCATAAACGGATTTGGCCCTGTACATTGTGCTGACTCAAAAATGTCCTATCCCGGCCCCGGCTCTTACCGTACGACCGGCGACAGCTGGTGCTATGAATATCGGCTGAAGTCTCAGGGACTGACTGCATCACCATGGGTGAAGCTGCTCACAAATAAATAATTAATATTTCTGCAACAATAAAATTGTCCCCATGTGGCATAAGATCTGCCACATGGGGATTTTCCGTATTCGAACTTATTCAATCAATATTATCGAAGTTGTCGTTAAATTTGCCAACAAGTCGATCCAGTAGCTTTATCTGCGACTTCATCAAAGTTGAGTAATCGGTGGCTCCATCAGCTAAAGCATCTCTGAATTTCTGGAAGGTTATCTTCTGAAATGTCATGGTAAAAATACGTCCTATGTCAAAGCTCAGCGTTTCGCGCAGTATATCATACATCTGAGCGGTCTTGTTGTCATGTGCATATTTGACCTTCATACCTTCCTCAAACAGCACGGGAGTTACCTGTCTGTAACCTTCAGATGCCATGCACTCAAGAGTCACCGCTGCATTTTCATCGTTTTTGCTGCCCTTGGAAATGCCGTAAAGAGTGTACGGGAATCCGAGAATGGTGGAGTAATTTTCTTGCGCAGAGTCATACTTGGGAACCGGAACGATTCCGAACTCGAAGCTGACATCCTTAAGGTCCTTGGAGGCTATCTGAACACGGTCATACCTGAACAGTGAGCGGTCTTCAACAAAAATGTTCTTGTCATAGAAGGCAAAGTTTCCTTCGTTAAGATAGGACCTGACCTTGTTCACCAGATTGACAGCCTTTTCGCCGTTGATGTCTGCAGATACAACTACCTGACCTTCAGAGTTCTTGTCCATGGTCCTGAGTCCGGCACCGTAATAGAAAGGATCGAGATGGACAGTGCTGGAGAGAGTAAAGGCAAACGTATCACCATTATCAACGGTATTATTGCCATCATCATTGTATATGTTCTGGGACATTTCGATCATTTTATCCAGCGTCCACTGATTGTTGTCAACCAGGTCATAAGGATTTTCGAGGCCGTATGTGGCAAGCATTTCCTTGTTGAAAAAGCAGCAGTACATCATGTACAGCATGTTAGTGGAAATGTCGCCCGACGCAAAGTACAGCTTGTCGTTTATGGTAGACTCTTCGAGCAGGTTATCCGGCCACCAGGGCTTTTCAAAATCCAGCGTGCTGTATTGCGTAAGATCCCTGACCATGCCTTTATATGCCATTGTAGCTATAACCATACTGTATGCTGCCACAACATCGTACTCGCAAAGGCCCGAGGTAATGTCGGCATTTGCCTTGGCAACAAACTCGTCCTGTTTTTCGTATTTACCGGGACTGGGAACAAAATTCAGCTTTACTTTAAGTCTGTCCTCAATAGTCAAATTCCTGGAATAAATAGAGTCGTTAACACTCTCACCGGTCTGTTCGTTAACAAAGAACTCCACGTTCTCAGCGTCTTCCCAGTAAAGGAATGTAACATCGCTGTTTTTGAGATCTGTGTCCGGGTCAATGCAATCTTTGAGATATCCGTTTTCATCATACTGACCGTCAGACGGAATGTCCGGATTGTTGGAATCCGGGGTTCCAGGTGTAGTATCCGCGTGGGGGGTAGTTGTATCAGCAGGATTATCGTCGCCGTTATTTGCGCATCCCACCGCTACAGCAAGCAACATGAGCAGGCACATAAATAATGCTATGGATCTTTTCATGGTTCCTTCCCTTTCTTTGATTTACAATTATGCCATTATTTTATCACATTGCGTCGGCTACTTTGTTAACAAAATGTTAACATTTTTCTTGATTCATATAAAAACCCTCTGGAACTGCTTACTGTTCAGTGCAGCTTCAAGTGTCGGCTCTACAAGCGAGAAATCCGCCACCATGGAATAAGGCTTACCTACAGGATCGTCCTGGGCAAGTGGAACAAAATATATATTTTTGCGTGACATGAGAAGCGCCATATTTTTAAGATTTGCCGACAGCACGTCATTGGACGCCAAAGCAATTACAAGCGGGCGGCTGCAGCGCAAATGGCCGCCATGGTAACTGCCGTATCTGTTATACCGCATGCCAGTTTAGCCAGTGTATTACCGGTACAGGGGCATATTATCAGCGCCTCCATAGGAGTACGCGGACCTAAAGGTTCTGCATCGACTATTGTGTGTACTATTTCACGGCCGCACAGCTGTGTCACCTTTTCGCGCAGTGCGGTACACTCACCGAATCTGGTGGAGGTTGAGTAAACATTTTCACTCATTATCGGGAGTATGTCGCGTCCGGAGAGCCGCAGCCGCGCCAGCTGTTCAATCGCCGCGGCATGCGTGCAGAAGGAACCGCACATTGCAAAGCCGGTCATTGAACTACCCCCTCACGTGATAATATGTCAAGTATTGTATCGCAGATTATGTTTCCTGCAGTGTACGGCGAACACTTGCCGGGCAGTGACAGCGCCCAGATAACACGTACTCCACATTCACCTGCCACACGTGAATCAACACCGCCCGGAGCCGATGCCAGATCTATTATCAGAGTGTTCTTGCATATTCCGGGAAGTACATTCCCGTCAAACAGCCAGTATGGGACCGTGTTGAAGATCACATCGTAGCCTTCCCCAAGCACGCGCAGGCTGCTGACACCGTCCCGAACCTGAATTCTAAGCGTGCCGTATCCGCAGTTCTCCGCCCACGCAAGATCAACACCCTTACGTGCCGCAACCGTCACCTGCGCTCCGAGTGCGGCCAGTATTTTTGCCAGCGTGCGTCCGACTCGTCCGTAACCGATAACGGCAACGCGAGCACCGTGTATTGTAACGGGTAGCTCATTCATGGCTATGGCCACCGCACCCTCGGCGGTCGGAACCGCATTTTTAATTTGAAGCTCCTCCGACTCAAAATAATCCCACGCGCGGTGTCCTGCTGTATCCGCCATACTCTTGAATGCCGGAGTAAAACGGCCTCCCAGCACCGGCGTTCCCGGAGGCAGTGCATCAATGAGTTTGGACAGCTTGAGACGCCAAGGTGACTCGGGATCAGACATGGGACAGTTTACCCTGACGCCGTCGGACGACGCAGGAAGCGGCAGTATCACCGCATGACAGCCTGCCACTGCATCTTCCCAACGATCACAGCGCACCGCACCTCCGAGCGCCTCTTCGCCGTGTCCAAGCCCCCACACAGCCGTTTCAAAGCCCAGCCCCGACAGCCGCCGCGCTACCGCCAACTGCCGGGCATCTCCGCCCAACAGGGCGAGTTTTATATTATTGTCAAACATAATGTTGTCCTTTCAGAATAAAATGGTTTCCATAGCCAGTTTATGAAACGGCGGACACAGGTGCCACTCACTGCGCTTGACAAAGCATACGATACATGGTAAAATAATGCTGTTATTTTTATGAAACGGAACAACAAAATGCAGACAACAACCTTTATTGATAATTTCATCACACCGCGCCTGACACGCTCACCCGACGGCAGGCTGTTGTTCGACGGTTTTGACTGCGAACAGCTTGCAAGGCAGTACGGCACACCGCTGTACCTTATGAGTGAAGACACGGTACGAGCCAATTGCCGCCGTCATTTAAATGCACTGCGACGATATCTCGGAGCCGATGCGGTGGCGGCATATGCCGGCAAGGCGCTGTCCTGCCGTCAGATATACCGTATTATTGCCGACGAGGGCATGTACGCCGACGCGGTGTCCTCAGGCGAGCTGTACACTGCCTACGCCTCCGGTTTTGATATGTCGCACATAATATTTCACGGCAACAACAAAACCCCGGCAGACATAGCCTACGCTCAGAAGCTCGGCGTAGGGCTCATTGTGGCAGACAGCTCCTATGAGGTGGCCATGATAAGCCGCTCGGCTGCGTCTGCGGGTATAGTGCAACCAATATTGCTGCGTCTTACCCCCGGCATTGATGCTCACACACACCAAAAGATAAGTACCGGGCAGGCAGATTCCAAGTTCGGTATACCTATAGACCGTGCACCGGAGGCAGTTGCACACGCGCTGTCAATGCCGGGTGTGCGGCTGGACGGCATACACTGCCATATCGGATCCCAGATATCAGACCCGAAGCCGTTCTGCGATGCGCTTGAGATCTTGCTCGATGCGCTATCCGGGCTACAATCAGATACCGGCTTTACCGCACGGATAATCAACCTCGGGGGCGGTTTCGGCGTGCGATATGTTGATTCGGACACAGCCGCAAACCCGGATACAATTTTTTCCGCGCTTGGAAGTATGCTTGATGACTTCTGCCGCACCCGCCGATATCCACACCCTGCCGTAATTACCGAGCCGGGGAGAAGTATTGTGGCAGATGCCGGCATCACACTGTACACGGTCGGCAACATCAAGCAGTCCGGTGCCGGAACAACATATGTATCGGTTGACGGCGGCATGGCTGACAACCCTCGATATGCACTGTACTGCGCACCGTACACTGCACTTGCGGCAGTTGAGTCACCCGGAGGTAGCGCTACTATATCCCATACCAGCGCTCCACTCTCCGACGAGGATTATTTGCCAACCGAATTCAATCTTCCTGATACGGCATTCAACGACTGTGCAATAGTAGGCCGCTGCTGTGAAAGCGGCGACATACTGGTGCCTCACGCTCATCTGCCGCGTGTCTGTCCCGGTGACATAATTGCCGTGCTAAATACCGGAGCATATAATTACTCCATGGCCTCAAATTACAATCGCCTTCCCCGCCCTCCCATTGTCATGCTGCACAACGGCAAGGCTTACGTCGCCGTCCGGCGGGAAACGCCCGAGGACGTTGCCGCGCTGGATTGCTGACATAGATGTACAAAAAACAGATAGGTGGTACTGCACAAGTCCGTTTTTAAGGACATATGCACATATCAGTACAACCTATCTGTTTTACTTTATTTACATTCAAACCAACTGTCGCCCTGCTCGACGTCAACCGTCAGCGGCACGGGTAGGCTGACCGCCCCCTCCATCTCCTCGCGGAGAATTGTCCGTGCCTCATCGGCACAGTCACGGTTGGCCTCAATAATCAGTTCATCATGCACCTGCAAGATCAGCTTGGCATCAATTCCCGACTGCCGCAGGCGGCGCTCGACATTTATCATGGCAAGCTTGATTATATCCGCAGCCGAGCCTTGGATCGGGCTGTTCATAGCCACTCGCTCTCCGAACGCGCGAAGCTGATGCTTCTGTGAGCTGAGCTCGGCAATATAGCGGCGGCGACCGAATATTGTGGTAACGAAGCCGTCCTCATAGGCGCGTCGTATCGTAGTCTTGAGATAAGCGTCGATAGCGGGATAACTGGCCAGATAATCGGCAATGTAGCGTTTTGCCTGCGACACCGATATGCCAAGATCCTGTGACAGCGAATATTCTCCGATACCATACATAATGCCGAAGTTAACCGCTTTGGCACGCTTACGGAGTTCGGGAGTAACGTCTTCCGGCGGTACTCCGAAAACAGTTGCCGCTGTGCTGGTGTGTATGTCTGCACCCGACAAAAAAGCGCCTATCATGTTTTCGTCTCCTGAGATAGCGGCCAGCAAACGCAGCTCAATTTGCGAATAATCGGCATCAATTAGTACATATTTTTCATTTTTGGGCACAAAAAATCTTCTGAGTTCGCGTCCAAGCTCCGTCCTGACGGGAATATTCTGCAGATTCGGATCAGTAGATGACAGGCGTCCTGTCGCAGTGCCGGTCTGTTTGAAATTGGTGTGCACACGTGCGTCGCTGTCCGCTACCTTGAGCAGGCCGTCGACATATGTGCTTTTGAGCTTGGTAACCTGACGGTATTCAAGTATATCCTCTATAATAGGATGATACGGCCGCAGCTTGTTGAGTATTTCGGCACCGGTTGAAAATCCGGTTTTGGTCTTTTTGTCGACCGGCAGCCCGAGGCGGACAAACAGCACCTCGCCGAGCTGTTTGGGCGAATTGATGTTGAACTCGCCGCCTGCACGGTAATATATGCGCTCCTCCAGCTCATGTGCAACCTGAGACAGTCTCTCGCCATAGTCACTTATTCCGCTGCAATCCACATGAAATCCGGCTTGCTCCATATCGCACAATACTGCCGCGAGCGGCATCTCAATGTCATATAACAATTTGTCCTGACCACTCTGACTCACCTTTTCTATGAGCACCGGCTCCAGTTGCATAATATATCTGACAGCCGGTATCTTATCGTTCAGCACCTGACCGAGATGCTCCATTACAAGCCTCGGCAACTCAAAGCTGCTGTCATTTGAATTAACCACGTAGGCTGCCAGCATGGTGTCAACAAAACAATTACGCCACAAAACGCCATATGCGTTCAACTTCTTATAAATATTTTTGCAATCGTGACATATTATTTTATGCTTTTCAAGGAATCCGCTCAGCTCTGCCGCGCTGCCGTTGTATCGATATACCTTACTTCCATCGCACAAAAGTATACTGTCCCCGCTGAAGTCCAGTGCAATTTTTTCGCAGCTAAGTCCGATAAGTGAAGCACCGTCAAGCTCATGCACGCTTGCGGATTCCGACAGGTCCTCCTCACCGTCCTGTGCGCTGTCAGCGGTTTGACCGTCACCAAGATCAAACCGCTTTATAAGCCCGGCAAACTCAAGCCGAACAAACAGCTCCCGCGCTGCAGATCGGTCAAGCTGCCCGTCGGCCAGCTCTGAGATATCCGGCAATCCCGGCACGTCCCGACAGATTGTCGCGAGCTGTTTTGACATTAATGCCGACTCGTGTCCTGAGGTCAACTTGGCCAGCATGGTCTGGGTAAACCCGGCAGAATCAAGTCCGGCATAAAGGCCGTCAAGCGACCCAAATTTTGCGATATATTTCAGTGCCGTTTTTTCACCGATACCGGCCACACCCGGAATGTTGTCGGACGCATCTCCCATAAGCGCCTTAACGTCTACAAACTGCTCCGGTGTCACACCGTACTCATCAATAAAATGCGTCCGGTCAAATGTAACCGTTCCCTTATTTGTCTCAAGCAGGACGGTAGTTGTGTCGTTTATCAGCTGAAGCGAATCGCGGTCTCCCGTGACTATATATGCCTCAACTCCCTGTCCGGCCGCCTGGGAAGCCAGTGTTCCGAGAATATCATCGGCCTCATAGCCCTCTTTGCTGATGAGCGTAAAGCCGAGCGCCGAGGCACACTCCTTAGCCGGAGCAAACTGCATAGCAAGCTCCTCGGGCATAGCACGGCGGCCAGCCTTATAATCAGCGTACATTTTGTGCCGGAAGGTAGGCGATTTCAGGTCAAACGCAATAGCACAATGATCGGGATGCAGTGCATCAATATGCTTGAGCAATATATTGATCATACCGAAAATTGCGTTTGTGTGCAGTCCGTATGAGGTAGTAAGCGGACGTATGCCATAAAATGCCCGGTTAATTATACTGTTGCCGTCAACGACCAGCAGTTTTTCCATAATTAAATACCTTCCGAATTTATTTTGCATCAACGCCGTATCCGGCGCGTTTTGTTTATTGAATTATACCATTCCCGAATATTATTGTCAACCCCGGCAGGCACCCTGCAATCACTCAGAACAAAAATAACCTCTCCCGCACAGCTGACACTGCGCGGGAGAGTAAATAATAAAAGATTTACTCCTGGCGGTAAGCTCCGGGTGACGGCACCGCATTATTCGATGTCATAGTCTGCTTGCCCGTCATTGTAGGGGACGGATCAAACGTCATTGCACGGTCGGTGTGCAGATCGGTTCCCGGGAACTGCCGGAAATCAAACTCGCACCGCGTAAGCATTTCCTTGTCGCACATGATATCGAGGCGGCGTGCATCACCTGACGCATCAAGGACCGGAACCTCAGTAATCATCAGCTCCTCACCCTCGCTCATCATGACACCGTACCGACGGTCAAAGTCCTCTGCGTCAAGCTCGGCACCGGCCGGACGGACCCAGACTGTGAGTACCCCGCCTGCCTTAACGGTCTGTCCGTCAAAGTGAAGCATATGCTCTTCGACCGGTTGTTTTCCTGTTGTCACCCACAGCCGCGCGGTATGACCGTTAAGACAGATATCGCGTCCGGACATGTTGTAAAGCTGGAAATACATAAACGGATTCTTTACCGTCTTTCCGGCGTGGTCGACTGTATCGCTGCTTGCGGTAAGTATCTCGGTGACAGCCAGCGGCGACAGTACAACAAATCCCGTATCGGTATATCGACGACGACCTATCATCCCGCGTACAACAGCTGAAAGCCGACGCATTCCGACAACATCAGGAAAGTCACAGCTTACCTTTGCCGTACTGCCCTCAGGCAACAAAGGAATCGTCACCGTGCGGTACGGCACGGTGCGCTCAAGGTCAAAGCCGCCCACAGGCGTGAGATAAAAGTCCACCTTTATATCGCGCGCACACGACTCACTCACATTTTTGAATTTAGCGGTAACCGTATGCGGCCTATATTCCTCGCCGCCCCGGCAATGCTCCAGACTGCACAGAGTCAGCGGTGAGGTATTCTCTATCCATACAGGCGCGGTAACCGTATACTTGCCGGCAGAAGTTATACGCAGGTAGTAATAATCGAACTCGGGTGCGACACTAAGACGAAGACGATAGGATTTCAGTGCTCCGGCATTGACCGATGCCACCACTATGTTATCCTCACCCATCAACGCAATATTGCCGATTCCGGACTCACACTCGGTGGAAATTTCAGCCTCCACACGGAGCATGCCTTGGGCGGTTATGCGTGAGCCCATCCAATGACCGTTTATCTTGAAGCGGATCTTCATTGTGGAATCTCCGGTGGAATATGTCCTACGACGACGGAAAGCATCCATAATATTGTCGCGCGTCAGCGCCGGTGCCAGCACATAGGTGGTTGACGGCGTAGCAGTCGTCCAGTTATAATTATGATTGTCCTCACTGAATGTGGGTGATGCGTGCCAGCCGCGCGTCAGCAGGTTGGAATATTCGCGGTCATAACCCGCGCCCTTTATCTCGGACAGGCAGACAGCGCGATCCGCCTCGGGCGAATAGTTGTCGTAATCATGGAAGTTGCCCCAGGGCAATCCGGGATGATTAAACATAGCAACCGCATCGCGGTCACGGCACAGCCGGTCGTAAAGCTCGGGAATTCCCTTGCCGCGTATATCATATTCATACCATCTGCTTCCCAGAACATTCATATGTCCCCACAGCGCGCAGGTATTGTTCCATGTCATTTCAAAGCCAAACAGTGCCGCAAAGTGCCCGGGATCCTCGTATTTATCGGCAATGGCGATCTGACGGCGGTACAGCTCATCATCTATATAATGCGAATGTTCTGTCAGCGCAAAGAAGTCGGCGCCTCCAACATCTCTCGCATAAGCCATGGCCTCCTCCGGCGTGGCAATACCGTCCGAAAAAGCAGTATGGGCATGTATTTCTCCGTGATACAGATTAAGCTCATCCGGCCGGCCGACCGAAAACTCCACACGACGGTATGTTTTGTTGCCCTCGTTATCCTGAAGCATTACCTCATAGCTGTGCTCACCGTAACGCAACGGTTTTGATGGAGTGTAGGTAACGCACCCCGCCTCCCAGCGTGCCAGAGACGTCACGTTCTTTTTGTCCACACACATTACCGAAGCCGTCAGATTTACTCCTGATGCGTCTCCAAAGCGAACACATATTTCCGGAGTCCTCGTGTCGTCGTAACAATATCCGCGTTCCGGCATCAGTCTCGTGATAAACGGCCCGCGCAAATCACGCAGCCGTGTGACCAACGGATGTGCCGCACTGCCCAAAACAATATGCCGAATGCCGTCGTATACGTGAATTGTATAGCACAGACGTTTAAGGTCAAAAATTGCATCCTGTGGCAGCATTACACACCAACGCCCGTCACCCTCACTACAGGCATTGAAGCGGCGGGACTTGCCGCCGGACAGCTTCAGCACAATATATGCGTCGGCGGCATATCCGCCTTCAACTGCAAACCTCAGCGGAGTTTGAGTCCCTTGGGCATTTATAGTAATGTCTGCATCCAACGGGATAAGCGCGGCATATTCTCGGCTCACAACCGGAATCGCCTGTCCGCGATCCAGCACTCCGGGCGTCATCAGCGCCCTGTGCGACACATTTACCCCACGCTCCGGCCGTCTTACATCAATAGTCCACAGTGAAGAATGGCGCACCGGTGTGTCACGGTCACCGTACTCACTAAGATTGTATACCATGCTGTAAACCGACTTTTCCAACCCGTTTTCAGGCAGAGCTTCACGCGGCGTCAGCACAAGCGTGGTGGTTTCGGTCTTTACCGGGAAGCGGTTCATACCGTCAAGCGGCACATACTTTGATGTCGCCTCATCAAACCTGCTGGCCTCAACCGGAATAAGCCTGAAGTCTGTCTTTGTCAGGTCAAATGCCGGCTTCGGGAAGTCCTCCATGGCAACCTCGATAAAGCCTTCACGCGTGAGGTATTTGTTATCGCCCGCCGCATGATGGTTAGGAAGCAGCGGCCAAAGTGCCGCCACCTCACCGGGATTAATTATCTCGGCTCCCGGCACCTCGGAAAGAT
>ENA-ORSL01001293-ORSL01001293.1-human-gut-metagenome-genome-assembly--contig:-NODE-1293-length-21633-cov-11.375846_pt1 | contig 21633 bp, 16 predicted proteins | sample MGYA00242190_ERZ509157 | MGnify/ENA primary metagenome ERZ509157 (study PRJEB26280, sample SAMEA2338664) | human gut metagenome | biome: human gut; feature: human-associated habitat; material: faeces...
ATCTACATTATTTGTATTATCGGTAAAGCATACGCTATCCGATTTTTTGTTGCCATATCGTTGCCACGGCAAATATAATTCATGCGTTAATTTGATGCAACCAATCAATAATGTTCATGCCTACTCTGGCAATATCCAACTCATCTAGCACACCGCTATGCATTATAACATTTCTTGATTTTTCAATAGTTTCGAACGTAGTTCTTATCCATTCTTGAGCATTTGAAAAACCAAAATATGGCTCAAAGTAAGGCCAATTTCCTTGAGAACACATTATTTTAGGTAAATCTCCAAATTCTAAGTATGACATCATCATATCACCACGATTTATATGCCACTTTACCTTTGTTTCGGAATCCTTTCTGCTTTGTGCTTTTTCCCTAATTCCGTTTTGAATTCCTTTTGCCCACCAGTCGTCACCATATGCGCCAATCAATGTAGTAAAGACAAATTCTCTCGTTGCATTTTCAAATGCTGTTATAGTAGCAAAGACTGTTATCATAGTTTTAGATTGCTCAATATATTTGCTATCTATTTCATCAAAATGGAGCTTCTTTGCTAATTCTTCTGAAAAGAAAGCTTCTTCTGAAAAGTATTTTTTGTGCCCAGCTTTATCAAGCGCTTCTTCTGCCAGTATGCCTCTAAATGCAAATGAGTATAAATCTGTTTTCATTTATTATACATTCCTTTATTTTAATGGTATATGTTTGGCTAAACTTGCAAACAGTGCATCATAAACAGCTTGGTCTCTTGTTGCGGGTAAATGAATGTGAATGTCATAATTTAAATCTATTCTTCCACGCTCGGACGATAATACAGGAATAGAATTCGGAATTTCGGTATTGTTATTTTGTGCCGTATCAGTATTAGAGGACTTTATCTGTATAGTCGAGCTTTGCGCATCACTCCAGTCGGCATATCCACACAAATTTAAAAATGTGCTTGCCATATAACCAATAGTTGCATTCTCTTTTGAACCATTAGTTAAAGTTTTAAATTTACCTTCAACTTCTGCTTTTGTTAATTTATGAGCAGAAGTGTTGAGCGCAAACAAATCCTCGTACGCTTCCCTTATTACCTCAGCAACCATTTGCTTTGAGAAACTTTGATCTAAGAACTTAAAATATCTCTCAGTGGGAGTTCCAGAATCATCTAGAAAGCCGATTGCCTTTAATACATTTACAAATTGCCTATCATTTGAACTAGTGAAACCCAAGTCTGCCATGAATTTTGTAGTGAATTTATCTGGGGCTTTAGCTGTTAGCATTGTATCGAAATATTGTGGGATTTTTGTAAAACTTCCGGTCATGTAACTTGTAGGTAGTGACATATTGTTTTCTCCATTTTTAATATGGTGTAAAATATAATTACTGTTTCTTTAGATCATAAATTGCATCTTATCTGCAAAATCCTTTATAACTTCCAAAACCTAGCATATACGTAGCCATTGCGATAGCCAAATCTTCAGACTCGATATCTTGTTCGCTTGCCATTGCTTTAAGCTCATCAATTACTGTATCGTGAGGAACAATAGTGCCTTCCAGCTCTTTGACTGCTTTTTCAATAACAGAGGGAAGAACCATACACATCTGATAAAATGCATCCTCTTGCCCGGTTACCAAAGCATAGAATTGGTCAAGACTTACTCTGCGTATAAGTTTGTGACCAACTTTCTTTTTATCTACGGTGGTTTCCCATTTAATATTTTGTGAACGCTGGGCAATTGCCTCTACCAAGAAGCAGGCACAATCATCATCGTTCAGAAGTTGATTTTGCATCTTGATAAAAGTCTTACCTGCTGAAGCCGAGTTCATTGTATTATGTTTGTTTTTCATTTCTACATAAACGGTGTGAACATTTCCTGCATCGGGAATAGGAATACCGCCGGCATTTTCATATATTACATCCCAACCGCCTTCCTCTCCATTCGGCGGAACATGACAATTCTTTATGTACTGGAAAATACGCTGATGAAAGTATCCTATATCATTGTTATTAGATTTGTCCCTCTGCCTGAAAATTTCGTTGCTGACAATTTCATCCCAAGTCGATTGATAAACGGTCTTATCAAAAATCAATTTGATTGGGTCAATAATGTTTTTGTTGAACCTTTTTAAATCAAAAGATTCGAGCTTTTCTCCGTATTTTTCAATAGTTGCTTTTACGTGGTCTGTAAAATCCTGTTCTGTAATGAAACTTAAATTCCACATCATAACTTCTCCAATGCTTCTCGTATTTTTTTGCCGATATCAAGCGCAAGATTTACCGGGACGGCATTACCAACCTGCTTGTATTGAGAGCCTACACTGCCGCAAAATTGCCAATCATCGGGGAAACTCTGACAACGAGCGTTCTCTCTTATGGTAAACGGTCTTGCCTCCAAAGGATGGCAACGATCTGTTTGCTTTTGACTTGGCGATGTTAATACCGTAAGCGAAGGTTCGTCAAGACTAAGCCTTCTCAAAATGCCGGTTCTGCCACCTTCCATATACCAACAGCTTTTCATATACTCTTTTGCAATATCTTCGGGTATATCTCTCCAATAGCCACCCGGAGGAACTAACTCAAAGATTTTCTTTTTGTAGTTTGAATATAGAGTTCCCTCGCTTTTCGGACAATCAAGCAGAATATCACGAAGAACAGGCTTGTATTTGTGGGGAGCAGGGAAATCAAAGGTGATTCGATCAGTTAAATCGTTCCTGATTCCGATAGTAATCAATCGTTCACGTTTTTGCGCGACTCCATAGTCCCAAGCATTAAGAACTTTCTTCTGAATCGTATAACCAGTGCTCTCAAAAATATCCGTTATTGTCTTATATGTGCGACCTCGATCGTGAGTAAGAAGCCCTTTTACATTTTCAAACAGAAACATTTTTGGCTGTAACTGCTCCAAAAACTTTGCATAGTGATAAAACAAAGTGCCACGAGCATCTTCAAGCCCTAATCTTTTACCGGCATATGAGAAACTTTGGCACGGTGCACCGCCGGACAAAAGGTCAAGTTCTCCTTTTTCTAATCCGAAGTATTTCTGCAAATCAAGACAAGAAATATTAGCTATATCATCGTTGATAACACGCCAATTAGGACGATTACATTTTAGTGTATCAGCAGCATCTTTATCAAATTCGATTAATCCCAGTGTTTCAAAACCGGCTTTCTCAATTCCAAGAGCAAGTCCCCCAGCACCTGCAAACAGCTCGATTGTGGAGAATTTATTTGTTTTAACAGATTGAGTATTATCTGTAAATTCCATTATATCTCCAATATTACATTGTAAAGCAATACAAATCTTTTCTATGCTTTCAAAGGAAACGGTCTCATTTTTACCCATTCGAGCCATTACATTAAAGCTCACTCCAGCCGCTTCTTTTAATTCGGTTTTATTCATATTGCGGTCGATAAGAAGTTTCCAAAGATTATTATAACAAACAGCCACAATGCAGCCTCCGTTTCGTTGAATAGAAAAACACACAACTGGTTTATTGAATTATAGCATATACTCACCTAAAAAGCAAGTGCTTCTCACGATATCGTTAGATAATCTCATTGCACAAAAAAGGCGGCAAGGATTGCTCCCTGCCGCCTTGATGCTTATACCGTGTAAATCAATTCTGCATTTACAATTTCCGTTGCGCGATTACGGATATTGTTCATCTTCTGAACCCACAGCATTTGATTTTCTGCCTTAAGTTTTTCTGTAATATTTTCATTTTCAGCGAGTTCTTTTACCAGCCGGAGAAACATTGCGGTTGCCTGTTGCTCGATGTCATCAAGGTAGCGTCGCCCTGCGGCGTACCTTCCTCACGGTCACTCTTTGTTACGGTCACGGAAAACTTTTTGAGAATGTTCGTGAAATTGCGGGTCGTAACCTCTTTCCAGTTAATCGGTGCGGTCTGATTTTCAGGCACAACATAACGGATAGCCGTATATACTTCTTCAACGGTGTACGGGGTAGACTGACAATAACTCGCTTGAGTTCTTCATCGCATAAATATATGTGATACTTTTCTTTTCTCATAGCATTTACCTCGACAACTTATTTTCACACTTATATTACAATGAACTATAAATAATCGCCAATATGCGAAAAAGGCTACCACCTCGAAAAGAGGCAGTAGCCTTATAAAATGTGCAAATTCAATTTTACTTGTAAACCGATAGGGACTATTTCATCTGTTGCAAAACTCATTTTTCAGCGACCGTGTTGCAAAAGTGTTGCAAAAGTGTTGCAAAACCGATATTGCGAAAAGTGACAAGTCAAAAAAACCGCACAAACACTGGGTTTTTCGGCTATTGCAAGCCAAGGGGAACTACTCCCACTCGCTCCCTGTAAATCAATCTTAAACGCATTTGTTTATGAGATTTAGCAGAGAGTATCTACATTATTTGTATTATCGGTAAAGCATACGCTATCCGATTTTTTGTTGCCATCCGGTTGCCAGCATATAAGACTAAACTTTTCGAACAAAACAAACTGAAAACCTAAAATGCATTCGGTCTAACTCTTGTGCTGTAATCATTAGATTTACCTTACTAAAAAACGGGAGTTTAGCTTCTATTGAGGAGCTTTTTGTATCAATTATTGCATATACAATTTCGAACTCATCAGACTGAGGCTTTTGAGTGTAGTCAAAAACTGCGGTACCAAATTTTTCTTCTACGATATCGGAAACCTGCTTACGAAAAGCAATATCGCTCACAAAGCACTCAGCGGATACCTTCCCCTGGGAGAAAAGATGGCTTAATTGTGCAGACTGGCCTTTGTTTTTAACATGAATCATCTTTTTATCACGAGTAAAAATATCACACGCTTCTATTTGTTTTGGCCCATTTTCGACGGAGAGTAATTTCCTGTCCATAAGGCAGAAATCGGCATTACTGTTAGCAACCATTTCATTATATGCGCCTTCATTTTTATCAAATGGACAATCTGGTAAAGTCACATTAGAGATCGGAATTTTTGCAGTGATGAAATTATTAACCTGTTCGAAAAAAGATGTTTCTACATAATACCAAGTACCTGAACAAAGAATATAATTTTTCCCTTCATATTCTGTTTGAAATACAAGAGCTGCATAGATACTGCATATTGCAAAAGGAATCCCATCTGAATTCATAGCGTATAGTTTATCTCTACGGATTTTCTGGTAAACCTTTGTTCTCGGCTTGATTTTTTCAACATATTCAGTTAAGTCAAGATCGAGATTGTAGTTTTCGCCATCATCCAATTTCTTTCCTATTCCAGAATAACAAAAACCAATAATGCGATCCCAATCTGTTGTTTCTGGTGGAGCAATATGTAAATGATCAATTTGGCGACTTTCTATTGCATGAGCTAACTCAAAATCTAAAGCTTCTGATTGAACAGCATCTCTTATTTCTGAAACATTATCGACCCATTCAAATCCTATTCTTTTGTATCGCTCATCCTGGTAGGCAGCGTAATAGAGATTGAGTTTTTCCTTGAGTTCTGTTATTTCCATAAAAACAGACACAACTAAAGAATCTTTGCCGCTTATATGATTTCCGTAGACGGAATCATACGGTTCTCCTGTAAGGCCTTTCATAATATCATTTGTAACATTCAGGCCAAATTCATCCTGAGTAGTGCTATAACTTGCTTGCCTTTGCGTTGTAACAACCATATCCTCTATTGTTGCTGCATTGATACTACGCATTTTGTTAGGATTGATTGTATTAAGCGCAACCTTGAGGCCAAAATTGCGTTCAATACACTCCTCTTTTAAAAATGAACGCCCGTATCCAAATACAATTGCCATAATTCTATTTTGAATATATGCAAGAACAATGGCCTTATTTGATGCGTTTTCTGAAATATCTATAGTCTCATTTGAAAGTTCATCTAAGTATGGTTTCCATCGGGGGATTTTTTTATTGCTGTCACAATAATAGATTTCTCCATCTAATCCAAACTGCGATTTTATCTTGGAAGAGGAGAGTGAGCTTGGAGATTTAAGACAGTCCTTCAGTTCTTGAACATAATCCTTAATAAGGAAAATCGTTAAGTTAATCACTTGTTTATCCACGCCAGACCTCCTCCTATATTTCAAGTATTTTTTCATCCGAAAACATAAAATCAATGCATTTTTTAATGACACAATTTTCTGTTTCCTGCTTTTTCATCATCTGCCTGATCGTACACTCCCACACAATCAGGCATTTGATATTTTGCTTCTGTAATTCATCTTTTACGATTTTATCCCGTCTGACATTATCGTCAAATTTCCTTTGCCAGAACTCCTGCCTTGACTTTGGCATATATGCATATTTGCACCCCTGATGACGATGCCAGAAACATCCATGAACAAAGATAGCCGTATTATATTTGTGCAAAAAGATATCGGGATGTCCCGGGACGCTTTTTCCCGATATGCGGTAACGGTATCCTCTTGCAAACAGAAGCTTCCGAAAATATATTTCCGGCTTCGTGTTTTTGGATCGGATTGCCGACATGTTTCTGCTTCGTTGTTCGGGTGAAAGAATATCTGCCATCAGAGAGCCTCCACTTCCCGCACATAGTTCACAAATTGGGAAAGCGTCCATATCCTATTTTGACGATCTGCCGGATAGGATGAAATGTACGGTTTCGGAACAACAAGAATTACATTTTCACTCTGCATTTCGTCCATCTGTGCAGGAGAAATCCCCTGTTGAAGAGTGCAGAGATATTTAGGCCTGTCCCGCAGCCGGTCAGCTTCGTTAATGACCTGCCTCCATCGATCCTTACAGGTTGTTTTTGCTGCAAGAGAAATCAATCTGTCTGTTGGAAAGGTCGCATTGTGATAGGCCTCCTGTGATGGAAAAATAAAGTCCGGCTTTTTGTTTCCTTCCGTTACTGCCTGCGCAGAATACAAAATACTGTTTCCGTCAAAGATGGCAGACAGATGATGTTCAAGGCTTTTTCCAGCACGGCTTTTCCGACGATTCAAAACCATGTTTGCCATCGTAATAAAGGAATCAACAGAATCAAAGCCACGGGAAATTGTCTCTCCATAACGGGCGTGTTCAATCGCCCTGAACAGGGCATATTCCGTGTTCGTCCATTCAATGATTTTTCGATCTGGATTCGTTTTGATATATTCCAGATGGTTATAGACGCTGTTCTGAATGTTGCGTGCTGCTGCCGACATTTCTTCGGACAATGGAAAGTCAACAGTCAGGCCTGAAATAAACTCCTGAATTGCCAGCTGCTCCCGTGTTTCAGTCTGCACCTGAGCGGCATCAATCAGCCTGTTTGTTTCGGTTGGCCCGATGCCAAAAGCATCAAGGAACTGGTCAATATCATCTTCAGAATTCAGGATATATGCCTGATAATACTCATCACTGCATTTTATAAAGATGAATAGAGCACCGGTATATTCCGGTCGCAGAAAAGGAAATCCCCGGCCGAAATTAGTAATTCTGTATTCATTCCTTGTTCCCTGACCGTAATAAATAAAGCGGGTATCTGTTTCAATGTCATCCTGCCATTTGACCTTTACCCATTTCTCCTTGTTCTCGCCCTTGATTCCCGGCTCATCAAACAGAATGGGAACAGACGGTTTGGCAATATAAATACCAGCCTGATGACCACCGGTCAACCCGGTATCATTAGCAGAGAGAAACTTACAATATGCTTTCCGACTGTTGAGTACAGCCTGAATCGCCTGTACGGCATAACTGTCCTGCACTTCATATCACCTGCCTTTGCGGTATTCCTTCAAAGTTCTTCATGGTCTTCTGTGCATCATCAAGCTGCACCAATCGTGTAACAACCAGTTTTGCAACTTCTGTCATCAATGGAACAACAACAGAATTCCCGAACTGTTTATATGCCTGCGTGTCCGAAACAGGGATTTTGAAAGTATCTGGGAATCCCTGAAGCCTTGCGCACTCTCTCGGTGTCAGTCGGCGTGGATTTTTCCCTTTCTGTTCAATCAGAATTTCCGATCCGTCCTTATAATAACGGGCACTCATCGTCCGGGTAATCCCATCAGGCGGCGCAATACCGTAACCGAAGCCATTTCCTGCCTCCCTGTGTTTCGCAGCGTAGTTTTGCAGATAAACCCACAATTTATCAGACAGGGTATACTTGCTGTCAACTTTCGATTCAAGAATATCCTTTAATACAGGTTGTCTTTTCAACGGATGAAGATCGAAATTAAAATCAATATTATTTCCATAGCGCAACATATCGAAACCGACAATCACAATTCGTTCCCTGTGCTGAGGAACATAACCCTGTCCATCGACAACCTGATAAAAAATTTTATAATTTAACTCCGCAAGGGACTCCTGTATGACTTTAAATGTTCTTCCCCTGTCGTGACTGCAAAGATTTTTGACATTTTCCAGCATAAACGCTTTAGGTCGTTTTGCTTTCAGAATACGACATATATCAAAGAAAAGAGTGCCCTGTGTTTTATCTTCAAAGCCGGTTGCACGACCAAGGCTGTTCTTCTTGGATACCCCGGCGATTGAAAAAGGCTGACAGGGAAAACCGGCAACAAGTATATCATGATCAGGAATATTTTCTGCGGGGACTTTCGTAATATCACCATCAGGCTGAACGCCAAAGTTTGCATAATAAGTCTGCTGGCTGTATTTGTTCCATTCATTGGAATACACACATTGAGCCCCGGCAGCCTCAAAAGCGATGCGCATACCTCCAATACCGGCAAATAAATCTATAAAAGTATAACCATCAGGATTCCTGCCGGGTTCTTCTTTCGCTTTAATCAAAAGCTGCCTGATAGCAACCAGCATACAATCCTGAATGGTCTGACTGCTCACAGTAGAATAATTGTTTAACTCTTCATATGTATCATCATCAATTCTTATATGAATCTGTTTTGCCATGCAAATCCCTCCTGGGAAATAAATAATACCTGATTTATCCCTATTATAGCACGATCATGACAGAAACGCAATGGCATGGGTAAAAAAAGATACCTGTTTGTTCCCAGAAACCAAAGTGCCGCAGATAAATTAATTTTACCTGCGGCACGCCCTGCTTATCTCTGGTAAATCAACTCCGCATTTACAATCTCCATCGCTCTACTGCGAATGTTATTCATCCTGCCAATCCACTCTATCTGATTTTCCGCCTTTAGCTGTTCGGTCACGCCCTCACGATTTGCTATCTGCTCTACCAGCCGAAGAAACATATCTTCCGCCTGCTTGTCAATATCCGCAAGATAACTGTTCAGCTTGCCGCTTGTGAGCAGGGTAGTATAGGTTGCTTTTTTATGCTCTCGTAGATAGCGTTTGTGCCGCTGTCCCCATACGCCGATTGGCTGGTTTTCTTTTTCGGCGGGTAAGAACAGACAGGGCAGAAGATAATCTCCCTGCCGTACATAAGTGCCGCCCATTTCTTCAAAAATCGTCTTTGCCATTTTGTTTGCCTCCTGAAAATTGATTTATCTTGAGCGTGCATGATCACGCTTTTGACCCTTGAGATTTCTCGCCTGTTCAAGCAGGCTGTCTATCTGTTTGTGTCCGAACACTCTGCGGAGCAGTGAATAGTCTTTGTTTTCAGCCCTCAGTCTTGTGTTTTCTTCGGTAAGCTTACCGTTGATTTTTGAGAGCTTCTCGTTTTCCCGATACAGATTTGCGTTTGTGATATTCAGCCTGTTATAGCTGTCTATCGCCTTGAAATACCGTGCGAATAATGTTTTGATCAGCGATTTCAATTTGGCTATATGCAGCTCAACAAACTTTGCCTTATAGCTTCTTGCCGACATCATTGCAGTCGGCTCAGGGAGCTGATACTCAGGCTCGTTCATGATACTTTCATCCAGCTTCTTCAACGCTCTTTCGCCGTTATCAAAATTTTCGATACGGTCAGCCATCACACGGAACTCATCTTTTTTCTCGGCGAGTTTATCTTCAAGAGCGTTGATTTCCTTCTCCCGTTCCTGCTTTTTGTAGTCCAGAACGGACAGATGTTTTTCGTGCGTACCCTTGTGTTCCCACTCGATTCCGTGGCGTTCCATCACGGCGGCAAGCTGTTCTTTTTCGGATTGTACCCATTGATTCCACTCGGTATCGCCACGGCTTCCGCCCTTGAATCCCTGCGCCGCAAGTGCCTTTTTCAGCGATACACGGGTATCAAGTCCACGCTTGCTGCCGGTGGTGAAGGGAACAAAATCAATGTGCAGATGCGGCGTTGCCTCGTCCATATGCAGATGTGCTGAGAACACTTTTAAGCGAGGATTGCGCTTCTGAAATCCACGATAGTATTCATCCAGCAGCTCCCTTGCAAGCGTCCCGTTTTCGCTTTCGGCGCTCATATTTTCCTTATCGCCTATCTGCAAAATCAGTTCGTGAAACGGTTTTTCCTGTTTGGAACTGCGGATTTTTTCATAGTAGTTTTCTATTTTTCTGTCAGCTCTCGTCTGCCTGTCATTGTATCTTTTCAGCGCTTCATCGAATAGTTCGTGATAGACTTTTTTGATGTTTTCATTGCAGTAATCTATATTAAGATGGGTTCGGCTCGGATCTACATTTTCAGCTTTGAATTTACGGCTGTTGTGATTTACAGAGCCTTTCCCGACCATTGCGCTTATTGTTCTTTTCATAAGTTACACCTCCAATCTCTTAAAGATAGTTCTTCCTCGGTTCTGTTACTCTTGTCAAGAGTAACGCAATAGCACTTTTGACAGGCAAGCCTATCAAAAATGCAACCTGCAAGCAGGTTTTGCGCTCTCCGAGGGGCAAAGAACACCTTTGCAAAGGTGCTCTCTGCACTCTCCACTAAACTTTATTACTTCCCGAAAAAGGAAGATTGCAAGGTTGCAGATATGCCTGCCTTTGCAATGTTGCAACCTTGAACAGCTTCACTCGTTTTTTTCGGGAAGCTGCCAGTACCACTGACTGCCCTCTTTAACCGATTGGACATTCAGTGCTTTCTTTGCTTCATCCAGCACACGCTTTGAAATTCCCATCACCTGTGCTTTTCTCAGCAACGCTTGCTGTGGGTATTTGCCCTTTGAAAGATACTCAAGGATTAAATTTTCTGCCTGTTCGGATTTCTTCTCTTTTGGAATACCGCTTAACAGATCATCGACCGAGATATCGTAATGACCGAGCCAGCTGAATCCGTTTTCCTTGTCCAGTTCAAAGGCGATTGCTTCACCTTCGGGTGCAAGGGAAGACTTGTCCTGCACCATCACTCTGACCTGCGGATTGTCTTTAATTCTCCCGACAATCAAAACACTTCTTGCCGAAGCCTGAAAGTCGATTGAGCCAAGTCCACGGTAGGAAGATTTGTTTCCACTTCCTTTGTTCATATGACCGACGAGCAGAACTGCACAGTCATATTTTTCTGCGATTCTTCCCAGCTGTGCCATCACATTGCGGACTTCATTTGCGTTGTTCATACATCCGCATGATTTCTTTTCAAATGAGGACACAAAAGCACATATTTCCGAATATGATTTTATGCCTGACGATTTGTCTTCGGATGAATGGAATGACCATGTATCTTTTATTGCTGAGCGTAAAAAACGAATGATTGGTTTTATGAAATCTCAATATGATATAGATGTTATTTAATAAGATTGTGCAACTTCATTTTCCAATAAATGGTGTGATACAAACCGAAATCCACTGTTAGACCTAAACAAAAGAGCTATCTGACTTCAACTTGAAATCAGATAGCTCTTTACTTTTACAATAATTCAAATAATGTTGCCATTTTGTTGCCACAAGGGGCACTCAAACGGCTAAAACCGCATAACTGCGGGCTTTTTCAGCGGTGAGAAATCATTCCCACTCGATTGTTGCGGGGGGTTTGGAGGTTATGTCGTAGACGATGCGGTTTATGCCCTTGACCTCGTTGACGATGCGCACAGAGACCTTATCGAGCACGTCGTAGGGAATGCGTGCCCAGTCGGCAGTCATGAAGTCCGTCGTTGTTACAGAGCGCAGTGCAAGAGTATAGTCATAGGTCCTGCCGTCACCCATTACGCCGACGGAGCGCATATTCGTGAGAACCGCGAAATACTGATTCATCGTGCCCTCGAGGTGCGCCTTTGCGATCTCGTCGCGGAAGATAAAGTCTGCCTCGCGCAGGATATCGAGCTTTTCCTTCGTGATATCGCCAATAACACGGATGGCAAGGCCGGGGCCGGGAAATGGCTGACGCATTACCAGATACTCGGGCAGACCAAGCTCGCGGCCGAGCGCGCGGACCTCATCCTTGAACAGCAGGCGCAGCGGTTCGATGATCTCCTTGAAGTCAACGAAATCGGGCAGGCCGCCGACATTGTGGTGGCTCTTGATAACGGCTGCAACATTTGTGCCGGACTCGATAACGTCGGGGTAAATAGTGCCCTGAGCGAGATAGTCAACCGAGCCTATTTTTTTACCCTCGTCCTCAAATACGCGTATAAACTCTTCGCCGATGATCTTGCGCTTTGCCTCGGGTTCGGAAACGCCGGCGAGCTTGGACAGGAAGCGATCCTGTGCGTTTACGCGGATGAAGTTTATATCCCAGTTTTTGAACGCGGCTTCGACCTCGTCGCCCTCATCCTTGCGCATGAGGCCGTGATCGACGAAAATGCAGGTGAGCTGATTGCCGACAGCCTCGGCGAGCAGCGCCGCCGCAACGGAGGAATCTACACCGCCGGAGAGCGCCAGCAGCACCTTGCCGTCGCCGACCTTGGTGCGGATAGATTCAATGGATGCGCGCATATAGTCGCCCATCGTCCAATCGCCCTTTGCGCCGCAGACCTCATACAGGAAGTTGTGCAGCATTTTCTGGCCGTATTCGGTGTGGTTTACTTCCGGGTGGAACTGCACGCCGTAAAAGCCGCGAGCTTCGTCGCATATACCGACGGTCGGGCAGGCTGCGCTGTGCGCAACAAGGCGGAAGCTCTCGGGGACCTTGGCCATGTAGTCGCCGTGGCTCATCCACGTTACGCTCTCTTCCGGCAGGCCCTTGAACAGGCGGCAGTCGGTGTCGAAAAAGGTGGGGGTCTTGCCGTATTCGCGAGCCGTATCCGACTGCGCGGCGGTGACCTCGCCGCCGAGGTAGTGCGCCATGAGCTGGCAGCCGTAGCATATGCCGAGCACGGGAATGCCAAGCTCGAATATCTTTGCATCTACCTGAGGCGAGCCGGCAGCGTAAACGCTCTGCGGACCGCCGGTGAAGATAATGCCGATGGGGTCGTATGCTTTTATTTCGTCTATCGTCATGCTGTGGGGCTTTACCTCGCAGTAGACATTGCATTCACGGACTCTGCGTGCGATAAGCTGGTTATACTGGCCGCCGAAGTCCAGAACAAGTACGCGCTGATTCTGCATTCCTTGCCCTCCCGTTAAAACATCTCGATGCAGCCCTCGCGCTCTGCGCTGACTGAAACGTATTTGATCGGGCAGCCGACTGCCTTTTCGATGAACTTGACATAGTCAAGCGCCGCCTTAGGCAGATCCTCGGGCTTGCGGCAGCCGGAGATATCGCACTTGAAGCCCTCGACATATTCATATATGGGCTTTGCGCGCTCAAGCTCCTCGATGTTTCCGGGGAAGTTTTCGATTCTCTTGCCGTCAAGCTCGTAAGCTACGCAGACGGGGATCTTGTCCATATAGCTCATAACGTCGAGCTTTGTCAGGGCAATGCAGGTGCAGCCCTGCATCATTGCGCCGTAGCGCGATGCGACGACGTCAAAGCCGCCGACTCTGCGCGGACGACCGGTTGCAGCGCCGTACTCGCCGCCTGCCTCGCGCAGTGCGTGAGCCTCGTCGCCGAACAGCTCGCAGGTGAAGGGGCCTTCGCCGACGCAGCTGGAGTAGGCCTTCATGATGCCGATGCTTTCATCGAGCTTGAGCTGAGGAACGCCGGAGCCGATGGGCGCGTAGGCAGCGAGCGTGGTGGACGCGGAGGTGTAGGGGTAGATACCGAAGTCGATATCGCGCAGTGCGCCGAGCTGAGCCTCGAACATGACGGACTTGCCGGCCTTCACCGCATCGGTGAGGTACACGGTCGTGTCGCACACATAGTCGGCAAAGGGCTTGCCGTACTTTTCGAGCCATGCCATGATCTCGTCAACGTCTATCGGCTCGTGGCCGTAGCCGCCGGCGACGGTGAGGTTTTTCCACTCGATGATATCGGCAATGCGGCCGCGCAGGTGATCGAGGTTTTTAAGGTCGCCCATGCGCAGGGCTTTTTTCATGAACTTATCGGAATAGACCGGAGAAATGCCGCGGCGTGTCGAGCCGAACTTCTTGTCGCCGAGTCTGTCCTCTTCCAGGCCGTCAAGGAGCTTGTGATAGGGCATGCAGATGGTCGCGCGGTCGCTGATCTTGAGATTTACCGGGCTTATTGCTATGCCGCCGGCGCGCAGACGCGCGGTCTCATTAAACAGGTGCTCAAGGTCGATGACTATGCCGGCGCCGAGGACGTTGACGGTGTCGTCGCGGAGAATGCCGGACGGCAGCAGATTCAGGATGAACTTACCCTTGTCGTTTACCACGGTGTGGCCTGCGTTGTTGCCGCCCTGATAGCGGACAACGATGTCGTAATTTTCCGAGAGCAGATCGACCATGCGGCCCTTGCCCTCATCGCCCCAGTTTGTTCCCACGATTGCAGTTAACATTGTTACGCTCCTTTACACATTTACACTTGCCTCGACGCCGAGATACTCTTTGTTTGCGTCGATGACAGGGTCAAGATACTCATTTATAAACTTTTCGGTCTGATGCTCGGCCATGCCGGTGAAGCCGCGCGGATCGCACATCTCACGCAGCTCATCCTCGCTGAGCTTGAACGCAGGGTCTGCCATTATGCGCTCGAGCAGATCGTTTTTCTCGCCATAGAGCTTGACCTGCTGCGCCGCGGCAACGGAGTGGACGCGGATGCGCTCGTGCAGCTCCTGCCTGTCGCCACCCTTATTTTTAACGCAGTACATGAGGATGTTTTCGCTTGCCATGAACGGCAGCTCCTCATCCAGATGCTTTTTGCACACGGCAGGATATATCTTCATGCCGGATGCAACGTTTATATAAAGGTTGAGGATACCGTCAACGGCAAGGAAAGCCTCGGGGATGCTCAACCTTCTGTTTGCCGAATCATCCAGCGTGCGCTCGAGCCACTGGCTCGACGCGGTGAAGGCTGCATTTTGCAGATCGCTTATGACAAAGCGCGAAAGCGACGCTATGCGCTCGCTCCGCATGGGATTGCGCTTATAGGCCATCGCCGACGAGCCTATCTGCTTTGACTCAAACGGCTCATCGACCTCCTTGAGGTGCGACAGGAGCCTTACATCGCTTGAGAATTTCGACGCGCTCTGCGCAATGCCGGAGAGCACCTGCAAAACATAAAAATCTACCTTGCGCGAATACGTCTGTCCGCTCACGGGGGCGCAGCGGCTAAAGCCCATTTTTTCGGCTATGAGTTTTTCAAGCTCCGTCACCTTTTTCTCGTCGCCGTCGAAAAGCTCAAGGAAGCTTGCGCCGGTTCCGGTCGTGCCCTTGCAGCCCAAAAGCTCGAGCCTGCCGAGCTGGAAATCAAGCTGCTCAAGGTCGCTTATGAGGTCATACGCCCAGAGAGTTGCGCGCTTTCCGACTGTCGTCGGCTGCGCTGCCTGAAAATGCGTGTACGCAAGCGTCGGAACGCTTTTGTATTTCTCGGCAAAATCGCGCAGCGCCGCGATGGCGTTAACGAGCTTTTTCCGCACAAGAACGAGCGCCTCACGCATTCGGATGATATCGGTGTTATCGCCGACATAGCAGCTCGTTGCACCGAGGTGGATTATCGGCTTTGCGTCGGGGCAGCACTCGCCGAAGGTGAGCACATGCGCCATAACGTCGTGGCGCACCTCATGCTCGTGCCGGGTCGCCGACTCGTAGTCGATATCGTCAACGTGCGCTTTCATCTGCTCGATCTGCGCATCGCTTATATCGAGTCCAAGCTCTTTCTCGCTCTCGGCAAGGGCGATCCACAATCTGCGCCAGGTTGAGAACTTGAAGTCATCGGAGAAAAGGCGCTTCATCTCTTCACCGGCATATCTCCCACACAGGGGATTTTCATAAAATTCGTGTTTACTCATCTATCTGCTTAAATACGTTTATGCCGCTGCGCTTATGCTCGCTTACGCGGTGGTAGCGGTCGATTATCTTCTTCTCGGTGGGGCTTACCTCGCCGCCGTTAATATAGCTGTCGATCGCGTGATAGCTCACGCCCATCTCGTCCTCATCGGTCTGACCGTCGAACAGTCCTGCCGAGGGTGCTTTGTTTATGATGCACGCAGGTGCAGTGAGCCATTTGAGAAATTCGATGATCTCTGTCGCTGTGAGGTCGGATATGGGGTTAAAGTCGCATGAACCGTCGCCCCACTTTGTAAAATAGCCCATGTAGCGCTCGCTGCGGTTGCCCGTTCCGGCAACGAGGCGGTATTCCGAGGCCGCAACGGCGTACAGCGTTGTCATTCTAAGGCGCGGAGCAATGTTATTGACGGCGGCATTTGTCAGCGTCGTTATGCTCTGAAGCCTTTCTATCTCCGCCTGGCGGACATCGGTAAGGTCAATAACGCGGCTTTCTATACCGAAATGCTCGGCAACCTCCTTAGCATCCTTCATATCCTGCTCAAAATTGCGCTTTGACGCGCAGGGCATCATGATACCAACGGTGTTCTCGCAGGCAAACTTGCACAGTATGCCGACAAGGGCGGAGTCCTTGCCGCCGGAGTTTCCGAAAACGATGCCGTCAACGCCGCTTTCCTCCACAAGGTTTCTTATATACTGAACTCTGTCGGCAAATTCCTTGCTGTAATCACGCATTGCACTCAGCTCCTCAATAATTATATACCGGACAATAAATTTTATAATATCCGTCCGATTCTGTCAATAAGCGCCTGTGACAAAATAGGCCGCCCAAGCGCCTCGCATTTAGGCGACTTTTGCCCCTTTCGGGTACTTTAAACGCAGTAAATTTTACCTTCCGGGGCGTTCGACAACAAAAGCCTTGATTTTTCAAGGTTTTTTTGTTAGAATGCAGAATGTAATAATTTTGCCACTCATTTTTAAACTTATTTTCACACATCACGTAAAACAGGAGACATGCATATGAAAAGGTACATATCCTTCCTGCTTGCCGTTCTGATGCTCGTGACGCTTGTGCCGACGGCGGCTTTCGCCGACGCTGCGGAGACAGACATGAAAGCCAGCGACAACCTAAAGCTCCTCATTAAGGGCTGGGAGGGGCTACGGCTTACGGCATACAAGGCGCATCCGAGCGAGGAATACTGGACCATCGGCTACGGTCACTACGCCTCGGACATTTACGAGGGCATGGAGATCACGCTCGAGCAGGCCGATGCATATTTTGAGCAGGATATAGTCGGATTTGAAAGAGGCGTCAACAACACCGCGAAAAAATACGGACTGAGCTTGACGCAAAATCAGTTTGACGCGCTTGTAAGCCTTGCTTACAACTTTGGGCCGAACTGGGTCGATTACAACACAGGCTGGAGACTGGCTCGGTACATACAGCAGGGCTTTAAAGACAGCTACGGCAACCCTGTTTCCGATCTTGAGCTTGCGGATTCGTTCGCGGTTTTGTGCTCTGCCGGCGGCGAGATCCTCCCCGGACTTGTAAAGCGCCGCATAAACGAGGCGGAGATCTTCCTTTATAACAATTACAGCACCGAGCTTACGCACTTCGTTGCCGGAGTTTTCAACGCAAACGGCGGCACGGTGAGCGGAAACCGCGTTGTTGCTTACTATAAGGACAAGGCCTACGGCTCGTTCCCCAACGTTTCGCGCGACGGATACAAGCTCGACTACTGGAAAGATTCCGGCACAAATCAGGCCGTTACGGCCTCGACGATCGCAGACAAGACTCGGACTCTCGTCGCCGTTTGGGCAGGCGGCGGCGCTCCGGCTCCGACGACATATAAGCTCACCGTTTCCGGCGGCGAAGGCAGCGGCAGTTACTCGGCCGGCACAAAAATAAAGCTGGTTCCGGGCGCAAACGGCACAAAGATATTCGATCACTGGGAAGTAACCGGCGCAACGGCCTCAAAGGACAGCGACGGATACTGGTACATAACGATGCCTGCATCCGACGTCACGGCGGTCGCTGTGTGGAAGGACGGCTGCCTGTTCGGCGACAATTGCCCCTCTCGCAGCTTCGCCGACGTTCCTGTGACATATTGGGCGCACAACGACATTGACAACGTTGTTTCGGCCGGCATGTTCAAGGGGCTGACCGAGACAAACTTCGGCATCAATGTTGCAATGGACCGAGCCATGCTCGTGACGGTGCTCTATCGTCTTGACGGAAGCCCCGATGTTTCGGAATATGAAAACCGTTTTTCCGATGTAAGCTCCTCGCAGTATTGCTACGACGCCCTGCTTTGGGGCTCGCACAACAACATCTCCAACGGCTACGCCGACGGCACTTTCGCGCCGAACGAAACGCTCACACGCGAGCAGCTTGTCACCTTCCTGCACAGATACGCAAACTACAAGGGCTATAACACCGACGTTTACGCCGATATCGGCGGCTATGCCGACGCGCAGCAGGTGAGCTCCTTTGCGCGTGAGAGCATGTGCTGGGCAATAGGCGCAGGGATCATCAACGGCACAAGCAGCACAACGCTCAGCCCGAAGGGCAGCGCGGTACGCTCGCAGGTCGCGGTCATGTTCAACCGCTTCGCAGGCGGAATGACCTTCTGAATATAGTTATTTTCCAAAAGCAGTCTGAAATGCTGTACATTTCAGGCTGCTTTTGTCGTTTAACAGCGCGAGTATGCTACACTTTCGCAAATTCATATAAATACTACAAATATCGGTATCAATTTTTCTTAACGCTCGTTAATTCTGTCAATTGAAAATTTCACTTTCGTGATTTAAACTAAACCTCATAAATCGGCAATCTTGTATTATATATTAGATGTACTGATTTAGAATACTCAGAAAGAAGGCGTATTATGAAGAGAAGACTTCTTGCTCTGTTGATGAGCCTTGTCATGATCCTCTCCGTTCTGCCCGGCGCAGCCTTTGCCGAGCCGGCAGACAGCAGCGACGTGCTGACCTATGCGGATCTTGCAGACATCGACAGCAGCATCACCATCCCCGACGGCGCTTCCGCAAGCGAAGAGCTGTCCGTTGCAGACGCGGTACGCGCACTGCTGCTTTGGACGGGCATGAGCGAAAAGCAGCTCGGCACCTTCCCTGCCGACTATCTTGCTCTGGCTCGCAGCATGGGCATGATCAGTGCCGACACCGACACCGACGCGGCCTGCACCCTTGACGCTTACCGTCAGATGAAGGCAGTTGCCAACACCATGTACGACGCACTGCATGCCGATAAGCTCCAGCCGCTTTACATGAACGGCATGGCTCAGCCCATATTCCCGTACACCACCGGCTCCGTCGAGACCGGCTACAGCAACGCCGACAGCGATGTCATCCGCTACTGCGTATACGTTGAGACCAACTACGACACCGACGATGACGGCAAGCTCGACCTCGTCAAGGCCGTTGTTCAGGTTCCCCGCGCGGCAGTCGAGGGCAACTACAAGGCAGCTACCATCTACGAAGCTCGCCCCTACATCACCGGCTGCAACGATTCCATGAGCCCCGGCGAAAATCTCGGCAGCGAGAGCTATGATATTTCCAAGCTCTACAGCCAGCCGGCAGCACGCACTCCGGCAGGCAGCGCAACCACCGCGCAGGCCGCCGCGAACGCAAACAGCGCAGACTGGTACTACTGGAACCCCTCCGAGGGCATGTACGACTACGAAGACCTTGAGTGGTACGACTACTACCTCGTACGCGGCTTTGCCGTCGTCGAGTGCGGCGGTCTCGGCACCAAGGGCTCGGACGGCTTCGAGACCTGCGGCACCGATCTTGAGATCGATGCGTTCAAGTGCGTCATCGAATGGCTGCACGGCGATCGCGTAGCCTACACCGACAAGACCAGCAACATCACCATCGCGGCAGACTGGTCCAGCGGCAAGGTCGGCATGACCGGCCGCTCATACGCAGGCACCACCCAGTTCGGTCTGGCCACCACCGGCGTTGCCGGTCTCGAGACCATCGTTCCCGTAGCAGGCATCGCAAGCTGGTATGAGTACACCAACTCTCAGGGTATTTCCACCAGCGCATGGTCGGCAAGCTATTCCGAGATGCTCGCATGGTACTGCAACGGCCGCTACCTCGATCCTGCCGATTACGCTACCATCGCCGAGAAGTACGGCAACTACCTGTACCAGATCCAGCAGGATCAGCTCGCCACCAACGGCGACTACTCCAAGCACTGGGAGACCCGTGACTACACTCTTGACGCAGAGAACATCAAGTGCCCTGCTCTCATAGTTCACGGCCTCAACGACGACAACGTCCGCACCAAGGAATTTGACCTGATGTATCAGGCATACCAGAAGGCCGGCGTAAACGTAAAGCTCCTGCTCCACCAGGACGCTCACCTCACACCGAGCTACCCTGCTGGAAACCTCGAGTTCTACATTGACGGCGAAAGCTACAACAACGTGCTCAACCGCTGGTTCAGCCACTATCTGTGCGGCGTTGAGAACGGCGCAGAGAACATGGCGGCAGTCACCGCCCAGGACAGCCACAACGCTTCCGTATGGCACACCTACGACAGCTGGGAGACCGCAAAGAGCGTGACCCTTTCCTCCGGCAAGACCGGCAGCACCACCATCAACAGCGACTACTCCTCCCTCGGCATCAACAGCCGCAACTGGAGAGATAAGCTCACCGCAGGCGACACCGCAGTCAGCGCAATGTACACCATGCCCGTCAAGGCCGACACGGTCATCAAGGGCGCGGTTGCCGTCAACTTCTCTGCAAGCGTTGATAACTACGACGCTCCCAACACTCCGCGCGGCGGCGTCGATCACGACAACGCAGTTTCTCCCGAGCTTGACCTCAGCGCACTTGACCACGACAACTACGTTGCAAGCGCAGCAGGCAGCGGCGTTACCGTTTCCCTGCCCGACGCAGCCGATCTTATCGACCGCGACGCGCTCATGGTCAGCGCAATGCTCGTTGACATCGCCCCCGAAGGCGAGACCTTCAAGGCATTCAACACCGAGGGCAGCTATGTTCCCAAGGATCTCACCGAAAACGGCGCATGGATGGGCGGCGGCCTGAGCAACTATGACTACGCGCAGCTCAAGGCAAGCGACGTCAGCTACAAGATCATCGCTCGCGGCTGGATGGATCTGTGCAACCCCGGCGCAGGCTACAACTCCGCCTCGGCCGATACCAAAGTTGCTCTGAAGGTCGGCGAAAACCACGACTACACCATCTACCTCCAGCCCAACCTCTACACCGTTGAGGAAGGTCACACCCTCGCCCTCGTCATCTACACCTACGAGCAGGGCAAGGCAAGATACTCCCAGAATTATCAGATCACTCTCGATAACAGCTCCGTCAACGCGGTCATCCCCGTCGATCAGCTCCCCGCCGTCGATCCCGACCCCACTCCGGCCGAGAATCCGTTCAAGGATGTCAAGTCCGGCAGCCCCTACTACGATGCTATCATCTGGGCAGCAGATAAGGGCGTAACCACCGGCAAGACCGCCGATACCTTCGGCATAAACGATGGCTGCACTCGTGCACAGATCGTCACCTTCCTGTACCGCGCAGCCGGTTCTCCCG